>BNJU01002441.1_pt1 | contig 140290 bp, 184 predicted proteins | sample 8539281 | NCBI WGS metagenome assembly BNJU01 (sample SAMD00202456, study PRJDB9452) | human saliva metagenome | isolation source: human saliva | place: Japan
GATTGCTTGTAAAATCGTAAAAAAACCTTGTAACGAGGAATATGAAAAAGCCTTGATTGTAAAGGCTTTTTCATATTCCAATAAAGAACTTGACATTATTAGTTACTTCCACTACAATAGAATTACATACCATTGGTATGATAGAAAAGGGACTAAAATGGCAAGGAATAGAAACTCACATGAAACTAGACAAAAAATACTAGAGGTCTCTAAAAATTTATTTTTAGAAAAAGGATTTGATAATACGTCAATACAAGATATCATAGATGGCTTAGGTGGATTAACAAAAGGTGTTATCTATCATCATTTTGAGTCTAAATATGATATACTGCAAACAATCATTAGCGAAAATAATCAAGAAATTTTAAATTATAATTGGAGAGGAAATACTGGATTAGAAAAAGATACAAAAATTCTTTGATGGACTCTTTCTCTAATTTTGAACACCAAAGGCTCGTTTACTCTGCCTCAATCATGCTAAGAAGTCCACGTTTGTTAGGGGAGCAGTATCTAGGTCTATTTTCTGATTTTTTACCCGAAATTAGAGAAAAAGTTTACGAAGGAGTTGAAGATGGGTCTATTAAAACAGAATATACAGAAGAGCTAGCAGATTTAATTGTTTTAACTCTAAATATTTGGATTGGTTTTCAAATTTCCGTTTTTTCATTAGTAGAATTAAAGCGCAAAATGAATTTCATTAAACTTACTTTTGAAGGTCTAGGGGTACAGTTAATTTCTGATGAAATGATGGAGGTGATTTTCAACTTATTCGATCACTTAAAAAAATAGTAAATAAGTCGTCGCATGACATTTTTTTGTTAATACTAATTTCTATTTATGTATTATCAATTGAATAAATTATCTTACATAATTTATAATTAAAAAAATAACATACTTTAAGTGTGTTATTAAAAATCTATTATACATACCGTAGGTATGTTTGTTTTTAGCATATACATACCGATAGTATGTATAGTGACATTGTCTGAAGAATAAAGCTTATTTTTTTAAATATTTGTTGAGATTAGTCTGAATAGTTTATTCTTTATTTACGCTTTGGAGGAAATAATTTATGTTGTCTCTTATTAAAATTGAATTAAATAAAGTTTCTAAATCTAAATTATTTTTTTAGCCTGGTTGTGTACTATATTTATAGTGTTAGGTATTACAGCAATCATTATTATGGGTTTAGGTACTGACAATAAACTAGGAGAATTCACTGGACAGGATTCTAATGTTATTAGAATTACTGGTAAATGGGAAGGTTGAGCAATTGTAGCTTCATTGTTTTTCATCTTTATTTACAAAAAGCTGCATTTTTGATTTTTCGAATCTTATTTATTATCTACGATTATTATTGATGAATTTAAACGAAGAACAATTTTTTTCAGTTGTTTTCTTACCCTATTTCTAAAAATAAAGTTACTTTTGGGGAAAAAAATTCTTTCAGTCATTCTAATAGCATTTATTGCCCATTTTTTTCTGCACATTTAGTGCTTCAATTATTCATTAGATTCATGGCTGTTGTAACTGAATCTAGTTATATCCCTCTAGCTAGTCAATTAATTAACTTAGCTGGAATAACGTTTGCAACAGTACTAATAGGGTTACTACCATTTGTTTTTAGGTATGATTAAGCATTCAACAGCTATAACAATGCTTACAGGACTTGGTTTAGCAGACATTACTTTCAAATGTCAGTATAGGAAGTTTATCTAATAATATTGCTGATAATTTATTCTTTTTGATATTTGCAAGTTTCATAAGCTTTAATGATTACTTCATTTTCAATTTTTTTAATATTTCAAGACAAGATATTAGTATCAAATAGCATAGTTGAGTTCAATCGAAGGAAAGTGATAATTCCTTGATGATTTCTATAAAAAAAGAGACTGTATAAGTTAGTATTTATGCTCCGGGAGAAAAAAATTCTTGCATTTAAAAGCTGGATATAGAAAGAGAGATAGAAATGAGAAATATTGTTGAAATAAAAAGAAGTTTTTTTAAAACAATTGATAAAGAAGAAATTTTAAGTGGTATCAACCTTCAAATTGCTGAAGGAGAAATCTATGGTTTTTTTAGGACCGAATGGTGCTGGAAAAAAACAACGTTAATGAAATGTATGTTATCCTTATCAACAATTACATCAGGTAGTATTGAAATTTTTTTGGGAAAAAAATCTACAAGAACACAGAGAAGAAATCCTTAGCCAGATTGGTAGTATTATTGAAACACCAATTTTTTTATGATAATTGCACTGCAAAAAGAAATTTTTGGTAATTCATGCTCAGTATATGGGGAAAAAAATATTACTGAATCAGATGTATTAAGAGTCTTAAGAATGGTCGGATTAAAAAATATGACTAAAAAAGTAAAAGATTTTTCGTTAGGAATGAGGCAAAGGCTTGGGTTAGCTCGTGCTTTTCTAACAAAACCTAAATTGTTAATTTTTAGATGAGCCAATCAATGGTTTAGATCCAATAGGAATTCAAGAAATTCGAAATCTTTTTGTTGTCGCTTTCTAAGGAGCATGGAATTACAATTCTAATATCGAGTCATATATTATCGGAAATTTCACAGATAGCAGATAAGATTGGTTTTATCAAAAATGGAGAAATTGTAGAACAAGTCTCTATGAAAGAGATTAGGAGAGAGAATATTGACTTAGAAGAATATTTTTATGTCACATTTTCTAAAATGAAATTAAGAATTATGAGGTAGATTAAGGATGAAACAATTGATAAAGAACCATCAGAAGGCTTTTTTTATGCTTTCATGATATTTAATACACTGGTCCCTTTAACTAATATTGCTTTTTGCTTATTCTATTAAAGGTATTATTGATAGTGGCATGTCCCAAAAATAAAGAAGCCTTAACTCAAGCGGTACTAGTAGGAGCTACTGTTATTTTCATCTATGCAGGACTGAACTTTATATCTCTTCGATTGAGAAATAAACTTGTTAGGCAAATCATGTCAAGTTATAAAAACAAGGTTTTTCCAATCTATTTTAGATAGGGATTATAGAGACTTTTTCTAAAGAAAAAAATCAGGGAAGTTTATTTCTGTATTAACCGAAAAATATGAAGAAAAATCGAGCAAGATTATCTACACCAGTATTTTAATATTTCAAAAAACCTTTCCTTAATGATTTTTTCACTCCTAGCTATGTTTATAGGTAATTGGTTTTTGACCTTATTAGTAATCATTGCTAGCATTATTCCGATGATGATTTCAGGATTTATTGGACAAAAAAATCAGCCTCTTTACAAAAATAGTGCTATGATTGCAGATCAGAAGTATTTAGCTAAGGTTAAAGATATTTTTAGCAGGATTTCTGGTTATTAAAAGTTTTAATGTGAAAGATGCTATCTTTGAGGATTATAGTCATGAAAGTGAAAAATTTGGATGAGATATATTTTATAAAAAGGAAAATTTGATGTTTTAGCAAATGTTATTTCCCAGCTTTCAGGGATGATTGTTTTTTTGGTAGCTTTTGGTGGAGGGATGTATTTAGTATTTAATGGCTATACCACAATTGGAAGTGTGACAGCTATTGTTCAACTAGTCAATTTTGTAGTAATGCCACTAAATGAAATTGGTATGGGAATGAGTAAATTTCGTGAAGGGCAAGCAACACTTAATGCATTTGAGGTAAAAAGATGTAACTGGACTTCAGACTGGTGAAACGAAAGAATATTTCGATGATGTTATTTCTTTTTCAAATATAGACTTTTCTTACCCTAATACTGAAGAAAAAAATTTTTTTTAATCATTTATCTTTGAAGATTCAAAAAGGGGAAAAAATTGCAATTGTAGGAATGTCAGGGAGTGGGAAATCAACTTTGCTCAATCTATTACTGCGTTTTTTTATGATGTAACAAGTGGACATATTTTAATTGATAATCAAGATATACAAGCTATTTCAGCAGAGAGCCTTTATAACTTAATGACGATTGTTCAACAAGATGTTTATATCTTTGATGATACTTTAAGAGCCAATATTACTCTTAATCAATCCTTTACTGATGAGGAAATAAATCAAGCTGTACAGCAGTCAGGTTTAGAAAGTTATGTTTTAGAAAATGAATCCGGTCTACAAACTTTATGTGGAGAGAATGGTTCAAATCTATCTGGAGGACAAAAACAAAGACTTAGTATTGCGCGTGCCTTGATTCGAAAAACACCAATCTTATTATTGGACGAGGCAACCTCATCTTTGGATAATCAAGTAACTACTGAAATTGAAAATTCAATCTTGGATATTCAAGATTTAACTGCACTTGTAGTCACCCACAAGTTGAATGAGAACATTTTGAAAAGATACGATAGAATTCTCTTTATGAAAGCAGGCGTCATTGTTGAAGATGGTTCTTTTAGTGACTTGATGGATAGGAGAGGTGAGTTTTATAAGTTGTTTGAGTTGAGTGTGTAATTCTCTTTCGTTTTATAGTATAATTTTATAAAATACTCTATTATTTTCATTATATATTATAGAAGTTTACTAGCACCACATGTCGAGTGTGTAAGTTTGTTAGTGAAATGTGGATAATCGTTCAAAAATCAGAAGGACTAGAGATGTATATGTTGGAATTATATCAAAATCCTTCTTATTAAAGATCTAGTCGCATTTGGGTCCTTAAAAGAAGGCAAAGAATTTGTATCCAAAATAACTGGATATACTCTAGAAAATGAAGATGATTTTGTTCAAGGTAATAAAGTAGAAATAACGAACATTTAGATGAAAGGTTTAGAGTAAACATGAGTCTCTTATTTGAAGAATTTAAAACCATTTGTTTCCATTTAAATCGAGTCGGAATTACACCGACACTGATGGGGTCTTTGGGATTGGAGTTTAGAACGAAAGAAAATTGGGGGCCGTCTGACATTGACATTCATGTGCCTGGTGACCCTAGAGGTTGGGAAGCGCCTGATCATCTCAGAATTTATGACTGGGAGAAGATAATGAAAGTGATGAAAGACTTAGGCTACCTCTTAATAGATATTCATGAGCATGAATTCAAAAAGGATCGAGTGAGTGTTGAATTTGGAAGTATCGATTCCTTACCTGATTTTGCAGGAGTTTCGGAATCGGATATAGAGCTTATTCACATTGAAGGCATCACTTTTCGTCTTCCAAGTCTGGAGCAGTATCTAAGTATTTACAAAGCTTCTTCTCAAGACTCCTATCGAAATGATCACAATAACAATAAGGATTTTAAAAAGATCGAGTGGCTGGAAAGACATTTGTAAATTATCATATGAGAAGTAGTAAGTTTTAAGACTGGCTACTATGTTATTTTTTTATTATCATTTTTTATTGGTCATTTAATTTATACTATATTGGCTAGTAATTGAATTAATAAAAAGCAGGTGGAAAAATTGTAAAAGAGCCACAGGGACTTTTCTGGGGTAGATATCAAGCATATTTTTTTCGGATTTAGATGGATATTATTGGGAAGTTTCTTGGGGACCCAATTTTCAATTTGATGAAAATGGACTATTGAAATTTTAGTAATTAAGGGAGATAGCAAAAATGGCTTCAAGTAAAGAATATTTAGATTTCATTTTAGAACAATTGTCTGAGTTGGAAGAAATATCATATAGAGCAATGATGGGTGAATATATAATTTATTATCGAGGGAAAATCATGGGTGGGATTTATGATGATAGATTTTTAGTGAAGCCTGTCAAAACTGCAATAGAGTATATGCCGAATGTAGAATACGAATTGCCGTATGAAGGTACAAAGGAAATGCTATTGGTAGATGATGTTGACAACAAAGAATATTTAACCAGCTTATTTAATTCAATGTATGACGAGTTACCTGCACCAAAACCAAAGAAAAAGAAATAATAAAATCTCAGTTTATCTAGGTAAATACCATTTAACGATAACCTTATGCGATCGTTAAAAAGTATGTGAATATGTTCTCGATGACTGCGCATGTTGAGTGTGTAAGTTTGTTAATAAAACGCAGTTAAACCACTCGCTTTGACATTTCAAGGCGAGAGGTTTCAAAGTTCCACTGGAGCTTTGAACTCCCCAAACCTTTTGAGTTCTAAGCGAATTACTGTTTGGATGGAGTGATACTTTGGTTTGGATCTGGGCAGTGATATAGAGGTCATGACCAGAAATAATGAAATAGAGGAGTAAAATTGATGGAGCAAAATAAGCTCAAAGCAATTATGTTTGCCTTTCTGGCAGCTGTTTTTTATGCCATAAATGTACCAATATCAAAGGTTCTTTTGCAGCATGTGGGCCCGACTACAATGGCAGCATTGCTGTATCTCGGTGCCGGGATTGGTATTGGGATGATGTCACTTTTTAATAAGAAGGACAGAGAGAAAGCGGAGAGCCTGACAAAAGTGGATCTTCCCTATATTGTCGGAATGATTGTTCTCGATATTGCTGCCCCGATTTTTCTGATGCTTGGAATCAGCTATGGCTCCTCAGCTAATGCCTCTCTTCTCGGGAATTTTGAAATTGTGGCGACGACGGTCATTGCACTGATTCTCTTCAAAGAAGCTGTAACCAAAAGATTATGGCTAGCTATTGGGCTAATCACCCTGTCAAGCATCTTGCTGTCGTTTGAAGGAACAGACAGCTTTCATTTCTCTTATGGTTCTTTGCTGGTGATCATAGCTACCGTTTGCTGGGGCCTTGAGAATAACTGCACTAGAGAACTATCATCAAAGAGCACCTATCAAATTGTCATGCTAAAAGGCCTATGCTCTGGTCTTGGAGCCCTGGTCATTGCCCTTGTAAAAAAAGAGTCCTTTCCAGGAATCGGCTATATCGCCATTGCCTTAGCTTTAGGTTTTGTGGCTTATGGACTCAGCATTTTCATGTATGTGAGAGCCCAGAATGTTCTCGGAGCAGCTAAGACCAGTGCCTATTATGCTGTCAATCCCTTAATCGGGGCCCTCCTTGCTTTTGTGTTCTTAAGTGAATCCTTATCCTTGATGTATGTAATCGCCTTGATCGTGATGGTCGTAGGTTCTGCTTTAGTGGTAGTCGATACGCTTATTCGCCAACATGACCATGAACACCAGCATACATTCACGCATACCCATGGCGGAAGTACCCATACGCATACGGTAAGGCATTCTCATGTCCACAAGCATTATCTAACAGAAGAGAAGCACAGGCATCGTCATTCTATCGAGGAACTAGAGTGTCTAGCAGAGGAAAAAGATAGGTAAAAGCAAATAGAAGATAGGCTATTACGAGAGGCTGATATGAAATCAGAATGAGCTGCCTTTGTTCTGAAATTCGGTAGATGCGAAGAGTTTCTGAGAGCTATTGGTAAAACTTGTATGGACAGATTAAAAGTTGGAGTACCATCTTTGCCTCGTTTTTGAGAAAGGACAAAGAAAAAATGGAAGCACAAATTTTTTTGATGGGTGGAAATCCGCCGATAAAGAACCATACGATTGTTAATAAAATTGTGTCATCAAGGAAGATCGAAAGAATTGTTATTTTTACAGTTTTTCGAGATAATTGGCAACCCTATATGAAAAAGTACACGGAAGTTTTCCAAAGCCATTTTTCTAACCTAAACACTGATTACTTACTCTTGGACACTGAGCAGATTAATTTTGATAGCTATCTAGACGCTGATGTTATCATCATCGGTGGTGGAAATACGGAAAAGTATCTAGCTACTTATGTCAATCAGGAGTTCAAAAATTATATCGTTCATATGCTGAATAAAGGGGCGAAAGTTATAGGATTTTCAGCAGGAGCCCTTTTATTAGGAGAAAAAGTCTATGTCTCACCTAATGATAATTTAGATCATCAGATAAAGATAAAAAATGGATTAGGACTCTTTGGTCAGTTTTTAATTAGTGTCCATTATGATTCATGGAATGATAATACTAATAAGGATAGAGCTGAAAAACTTGTTGATGTTCCCATAATTCCACTAAATGACCATTCCTGTCTTGTCTTGGATAAATCTGGTAACATTATAGAGAAAATTGACTAGTTTTTCAATATGTAAATCCGGACCTAGGATACTAAAATGTAGACGAACTGGTTGGGTTACTAGTGAAAACTGCAAGAAGTGTTGGAAAGTGAATCGGAGAGTGCTTGATGGATTTTAGTAGTAAGATAGCCATAAATAAAGGCTGGTCAGATGATAAAAAATATTGTGTGACAGATCAAAATCAGCAAAAATATTTCTTGCGTGTTTCTGATAAGGAGAAGTTAGATTCTAAAAAATTTGAATTTGATATGATGGAGAAAGTAGCTTCTCTTGGAGTTCCGATGTGTAAACCAATTAGCATAGAACTCTGCGATGACGAAGTACATTCTTTACATGAATGGATAGATGGGAAAGATGCTCGAGAAATCATTTTAACTGTTTCGAAAGAACAACAATATACTTATGGAGTAGAAGCAGGAAGAATCCTTCAAAAAATTCATTCACTCCCTGTTACAGAAGTTCGTGAAAATTGGGAGGTCTTTTATAATCGAAAAATTGATGACAAAATCTCCAAATACAAAGAATGTCCCGTTCAATATGAAAATGGTCAGATCTTTATTGATTTTTTAAATGCAAATCGAGAATTGTTAAAAGACAGACCTCAGGTTTTCCAACATGGAGATTATCATATAGGAAATTTCATGATTGGTGAAGATCGTAAAATTTATGTCATTGACTTTGATCGATTTGATCTTGGAGATCCTTGGGAGGAATTCAATCGTATTGTATGGTCTGCTCAAGTCTCTCCCTCTTTTGCGTCTGGTATGATAGATGGATATTTTGATCATAAGGTTCCGGATTTATTTTGGAAACTTCTCGCCATCTATACTCTAAGTAACCTAGTTGGTGCTCTGTCATGGTCTGTACCATACGGAGTTGAAGAAATAGCAGTAATGCAACATCAAGCTAAGGAGATTTAGAATGGTATGATGATATGAAGCAAATCATTCCTAGTTGGTATTCGAACAAGAAGAAGACTGAATAATGTAAACGTTGGAATATCAATTTGAAGAAATGTCGGGATTATTTGCTCAATTTCAAATATGTCTAACTATCTTTAAAACAGATGATTTTTATCACTACGAGTTAAAGTCCTACAGTAAGGAGTTTAAACATGAAATTCCATGAATTTGGGGATAGGAATTCACCTCCTATCTTGCTCATACACGGTGGTGGCAGTTCTTGGTGGAATTATCTTCGCCAAGCACGGGTCTTATCAGAAGAATACCGTGTTATTCTACCTACTTTGAATGGCCACGGCGAAGAATATCCACTCGATTATGTTTCTACGGAAGATTCTGCTTTGGAAATCCTATACTATATCAAAGCCAACTGTGGTGGGAAGGTATTTGCGATCGGTGGCGTTTCGCTTGGCGGTCAAATTGCTATGGAGCTTTTGTCCTTAGACAGCGAGATAGCTGAGAAGGCCATCATAGACGGAAGCCTCTGTATTCCTCAACCAGGGTTAGCTAAAATCAGCATCTTTCTAGTATCACTATTTGGCAAATTGATGTTCAGTAAATTCTCTTGTAAACTCCAGTTAAGCATGATGAACAAACTCTATCCTAAACTGGCTTATCCAGAGGAGATAAAAGCTTATTATTTGGAGGATCTGCCAAGGACGCCTATCAAAACATTAGTGACTATTTACAAAACCTATATGGAGCGTTACAAGCTGAAGGACACGATTTCTGCAAGCAAGACGCAGGTTCTGTATATCTATGGTGAAAAAGAATTGAACTGTGTGAAAGCATCGGCGAAATTATTTCAGCAGCTCCATCCCAATACGATCCTGTATGAAGCTAAGGGCTATAACCACGGCTATTTATCAACTTACCTGCCTCAAGAGTGGATTGAGTTGGTGGTACCATTTAAAGAGCGACCCATTGGAAATCTGATATGCTGTAAGGAGAAATCTTATGCTAGGGGCAATAGTTGGAGACATTGTTGGTTCTGTTTACGAATGGGATAATATTAAAACGAAAGACTTTCCATTATTTCGTGAGGATTGTTTTTTCACTGATGATACGGTTATGACCTGTGCTGTTGCTGAAGCCATCATGAACGGTGGTCAGAAGGATGACTTTATTGATGCCATGAAGAAATATGGCAGAATGTATCCCGATGCTGGGTACGGGCCTAGGTTTAATACATGGATTCAAAGCAATGATTGCTCCCCTTATAATAGCTTTGGCAATGGCTCAGCCATGCGTGTTTCTCCTTGTGCTTGGGTCATGGATTGTAGTTTCTGTGCCAGAACAGGAGCTTGGCCGTCCAGAAGAGCTCTTGCACGACTTTCTGCAGAGGTGACTCATAACCATCCAGAGGGGGTCAAGGGAGCTATGGCGACGTCTGATGCTATCTTTATGTGTCGTTATTACTTTGGAGGTTACAGTGGCGACTATGGAAAACCGATCAACGATAACCCTACAGAATGTAAGAGACGCGTCAGGGAATACATAGAGGAAGAGTACGGATATAATCTTTCTCAAACACTCGATGACATTCGTCTACTTATCGTTTCAATGAAACTTGCCAGGATACGGTACCTCAGGCCATTATTGCCTTTCTTGAAAGTACAGACTTCGAAGATGCTATTAGGAATGCCATCTCTCTTGGTGGGGATAGCGATACTCTTGCTGCCATCACAGGAAGTATAGCAGAGGCTGCTTATGGTATACCTGATTGGATTAGGAAAAAGGCCTATACCTATCTAGATGATCCTTTAAAAGATGTACTTAGCCGATGGGAGCAAGAAGTTTCAATAACATAACAGAGATTAGATAAAGACAATTAAAAACGGCAAAGCGACGAGATAGGAAACAATCTCGTCGCTTTTTGCTTAAAAGTTAATGTTGCTATGGATTTATTCAGGCACCTAGTTAGATTTTTGCTGATTCAAGAGGAGGATACAGGATATTACTGCAATACAGGATACAAGAATCAGATACCAAAGATTTTCAAGACTAAAACCATGATTGACCATCAATCGGAATCCCCAAAAGGCTGGGAAAAGACGCCCGATTGCTTGAAGAAAATCAGGTAGTAAGATGCTAGGAAACATGATTCCTGAGAGCATAATTGAGGGTAAAAATACAAGTTGCGCTATCATGGTAAGCTTTGCTTGATTTTTTACAGTAAGGCCCAGTATACTTCCGATACTCAAAGATACGAAAATGTAGATGGCCAGTGTGAGAAAGAATAGGGGAAGTTGATTTGGTAGACTTGCTTTAAATAAAATTGGAGCAAGTAGTAGGATCACTATGCAGGTCATTATCAAATGAACAAAGGCAGAGAGAACCATGGTCACCAATCCTAAGTGAATAGGCACACCATTTGCTTTATAAATCTTTTTTATGTCGCTTCCGTATGTTTCAATCAAGGAAGGCGGTAAGCCGAGAAAGGCCCCCATGGAAACACTCATGACAATCATTGACTGTATGAGTGTACTACCCATTTCAGGCATAACGGAAGTAAAAATACCACCCATGAGAAGAAAGAAAATAAGCGGTACAATATAGTAAGTAACCAAGAGAGACTTACTTCGTATGTCCAATTTCCACTGTAATGCTAGGCTATATAAGAATCCTTTCATTCCGATCCCCTCCTTGCCATTTCGATGAAATGCTGCTCCAGTGTGCCACGATCCACCTTAATATCCAGTATTTGGATATGTTTCTGTTTGCATTCTTCCAATAATGAAATCAAAGTGTCCTCGATCGTATCTGTTTCAAAAGATTTCTCTCCGTCCTGGGTCTTTAAATGGATGAAATATTTTCTTCCCAACCTGTCTGTCAGTTCTGAAGGAGTACCACAAAAGACAATCTTTCCACTATTCAAAATAGCAATGCGGTCACATAAGGTTTCAACTTCGGCCATATCGTGGCTTGCCAAAACAATTGTCTTGCACTGTGATTTGAGCTTTCGGATTTGTTCATGGAGGGACAGTCTTCCTTCAACATCAAGTCCCGCTGTCGGTTCATCGAGAAAAATAATATCCGGATTACTGATAAGTGCAAGAGCAAGATGTAATCTCCTTTTTTGACCGGTGGATAATTCTATGTATTGCGACTCCTTCATTTCTTTTATGCCAAGGGCCTTTAGCATAGCATCATCAATGTATGTATGATTCCATTTTGCAAAGAGCTTTATGGCTTCCATCGGTTTGATGTGGATGGGTAGAGAGGAGGACTGTAGTTGAATTCCGGTTTTCCCGTTTACAATTATAGTGCCTTCATCATATTTTCTCAGACCTTCGATACATTCAAGCGTGGTTGTTTTACCGACTCCGTTCACTCCGAGCAGAGCAAAGATTTCTCCTTGTTTGATTTGAAAATCGAGACCTCTAAGAACCATATTGCTACCATAACTTTTCTTTAATCCAGAAACCTCTATTGCGTCTTTCATGGTTCTACCTCCTCAAAGGGATTTGTTCCAAGCCTTGAAAAATAGACTTGTAAAGCAGGCCCTAAATAATCATTAACGATTTTTTGCTTTTCTTCCCAAGCGTTTGAGGCGGTATCGATATTCCCTATCTCCATCAACTTCGGAAACATGCTCATATCACCATTTGTAAACTCCATAATCAAGCTCCAGTATTCTTGCACAACCTGTTGGCATTGTTCGCTTTCAGCTGGTACGTTTTCTTTCTGAAGCTCCACGATTTGATCACTTAGGCGGTTCAACCTATCCATAAAATCTTGCCCGCTTTTCTTGTCAAATCGACTGCGTATCTGGTCGAGCGTATCATCATCAAAGCGCTTAATGAGAGAGTAGGAGTCATTCTTCATCTGTAGATTGACAATAATGTCTGCATATTTCTTAAAATTGACCGTCTGTATTTGTAAAACTTCTGCCTTTAACTGCTCTATTGCGACTAAAGAATCCTTAAGTTGTTCAATATTTTTACGAAGAATATCTGCTTGCTCTGTAAGAGCCTTAGCAACATCATCAGGTGTTTTCAAAGAGATCAAACGCCCCTTTATATCCTTGAGAGAAAAGCCTAATGATTTTAATGATAGAATCTGATGGAGTAGCACTATATCTTTATCAGTATAAAGCCTGCGACCTCCCTCACTTTCTGCCGATGGGGAAAGTAGCCCCTCTTTATCGTAATATTGTAGAGTACGGATGGTAATGCCCATTTTCTTAGCAAGTTCCCCCACTGTCATAAATCCTTCCGGAATTGCTCTATATTTAGCCATCATTACCCACCTCCTCATACCTATTATACATCGTTACGTAAGGTCATGAACAAGGATTTTTAATAAAATTTAAACTGTAAATCTTTTAGCATTAATGAAGAATCTCATAAAAAATATAGACTTGATGAATTGGTGAGCTTGTTTTCTATTTCAAAAGGTTATTTGGTCCAATAATAAATATCTGATATGTGAGTGGAAACGTGTTATAATTGAGGATGAGACAAGAGGAGGTAAGCTGGTGAAATTTTTAGCAATCAATCCTATTTAGTAAAAAGAATGCTTGAATCTCTATCCTCACGTGTTGAGTATATTAGTTTGCTAAAAAAACTATCTTCTATCTAAATATTGAAAAGGATTAATGATGTATCTATTAGAATTTTTACCAAAACAATTATTCAAAAAGATTTAGTCGTGTTTGATTCTTTAGAAGAGGGAAGAGCCTTTGTAGCGCAAATCCCGGGATATACTTTTAGAAAAAGAAGATAGTTTTTGATGTGGAGTATTTTAATCCAAAAAAATCTACCGGATTATATGGAGATTGTCTTCAATGGAAATATTGTCCCTTTATCTAGATTTTTCGTTTAATTCTGAGGAAAAATGTGGACATTATTTGGAAAGAAATTTCGAATCTATCCGTTAAAAAAACGATAAAATGATCGAAGGAGCTACAAAAAGTAGATGCATATGTCGTGAATAACGATGAAGTGAAAGCTTATGTCGAAGCACGAGAAGCAAACTTCCGCAAGGCAAAAAAATATTCCTAGAAAACAAAGGGTATGAAGTTGACAGAAGCTTTTTCGGAAGTGAAGACGGCGAAGCGATTCTCTACAGAAAATGCGGCACCGAAGATTGGCACTTCTTATGCCACTTAGACCCGCTGTTTGTAGAGATTGAAGATGTCGAAGAATATGTGAAAGAAGCGATGGAAGATATTCAATAGTCAAACAAAGTTCTTTGTGAGTTTATGCCACTGCTTGAGTAGACGGATTGAGCAGTAAAGAGAAACATCTAGCACTATCTAGCTTCTTAAGGAGAAATATCTATCATAAAAATGGAAATCAGGAAAACCTATCTTGTAAAATAAGATTATCGCATTAATTCCTCAAGATATGATTAAACGGATTCCATTTTTTGTTAGAAAACATGCTATTACACATACTGTTAAGAGAGTATCGCTCGAGTATCCGGAGTTGTATGCAGTAGCTGAACAAGAAGGCCAACTTCCTGAAAAGGAAGCTCAAGAATTGCAACAAATTCTTACAGATATTTTCCAAGAGAAAATGAACAAGCATAAGATTAAATAAGCTTTGAGATTTATCAATAAGATGTCGATTGAGCATTAGGAGTTGAGAATGGCAATTGATGGCGTTAAAATCATTGACAGTGATCAAGGGTATGACATTTACAATGAGGTAGTTGGTCGCTATAGAGATGGTGATCATGTAGCCAATATTATCAAGGATATCCTCGATGCGGAGAAAGATTACTGTCAAACAGACTTTTTTACAGAAATTTATTGGACTGCTCTTGCCTACTCACTGTGGAAGATTGGTCACCTGACAGACGATATCAGAGATAAAACCTTGGAGCTTATCAAAAAAGGGGCTGATCCATTTTGGTTGGAAATAGATTCAAAGGCTTTGAAGCAAAGGCAAAAGGTCTTGGATAAACTTGCTATCCATTTGCAAACTGAAAATCCTAGACCTCTAAAGGTCACTAAAGCCAAAACTAAACGTAAACCTTATTTTGAAGAAGGAGATCTCCTTACTGTTAAGTTCCAAGATGAGTATGGTCTTGTCTTTGTATCTATGGTGGAGCAGAGTCCTAGAAAGCTTGAGTATCATTTGGCTTGCACACGCCTCTTACAAACCAAAAAGCCCTCCATCGATGATTTTTTGACCAGTCAAATCTCCTGTAAGATGGACAATACAAAGTTTGCTCTCGTTACAGATTGCTGGTTCAATCACAAAGATTTAGGGCAATTATTAGAAAATATTGAAAAAATTGGACAGGTGAAACTTAGACCTTTTAGTCTTTGGATGTTGGCACCTGCCCAAAATTTAGAAGATATTTATGAAGAAATCACTAGAGATAAAGGTTCCTCTGGCCTTCGATTCATCGAAACCTATAAACTTGTCGACGATATTTTTCCAGTTTAATACTTATGTGATAAAGGGGGAAATGGTGAATCATTCCCACATGCTATGCTGGGCTCTGACTCCATAGCTATCAATCGAACCATCTGAATTGAACTTGGATTCAATCCGGTATCTTTTTCCAGAGGTCGTAATCTGCTGTTTGGATGGTTAGGATAAAAGTTGGTATCTTTATCAGAGACGTTATAATCAGCTGGATTGACTTCAAAGATATCGATTAATTTTCGTGTTTGAAAATCTTGGAGCTTGAGATTTGCTAGCTTGACATGATTGATGGAAATTTTTTCTAGTTGCTTGCTATCCTTAGGTGTTCTGTAATAGGTGATGACGCAGTTTTTTGAGTTGATCAGTATCTCTTCCCTGTAGGAGTAAGGCTCATAAAGCCACAGGACTGATCATCCCGCTTGACTTCAAGAAGCTGACCGTAGTAGAAGTGGTCGTTTTTTTGGGATTGGTGATGGAACTCTCTGCGCCTTTATCTCCAAAGGTATAGCCTTGGTCTAAAAGCTCGGAAGCCTTGGTTTCACCGATGATGACAGTGGTATCTTGAATGGTTACGGGAACTGGTTGAGCTGGAAGACCACTCATCATCATGCAGAACATAAAAACATAACTTGTTAAAAAAGCTGTCCCGATAACAGCGTTGGTTGATGCATAGACATGACTGTTATGAAAGTTTTTTTGCTTATAGCCAGTACAACAAATTTACCAATACTTTTTTTAAAAACCATACTAACAAGTACGATGAAAAAAATTGTTTTTCAAACATTCATAAATGGCTTGAGGAAAGCTATTACTATGATAGTAGAGGACAGCCAATACGAGTAGATTTACGATTAAATAGATCAGCAAGAACCAATGAATCTCTTTAAGGGCATTAGCATCAGTGATTTCTTCATAGTCAACGTGAATTCTTCCTTGAACAGCATGGCCAAGTTTGTAAATCCATTTGGGAATGTCTTTTGCCTTTTTTTAACCGCAACTACAAGTCTGATATAGAGGTAGATAGTAAAGGATAAGGATAGAAAGAAAAAGAGCATAAAAACCCAAAAACAATACTAGTGAACATTACTATTTCCCTTTATTTAACATTCAATAAAACAATTTCTTAGCTCCATTATAGCATTTTTCTATAGAAATAGAGCTAGAAATATCAGTATTATCCTACAAGATTCAAAGGAGAAAAAAATCATGGGAATGATTGCCAATTATCAATATTTACCAGACAATGAATTAGAACAAATAAAAGCTCCTTCTAACCAAGAAGATGACTTGTTAGACTTTGCTGAGGACTCCGCTGACACTCATGATATCATAATAGATATCGACAAAATGTGGGATGCTCTTCTCTTTGTCATGACAGGATTTAGTAGTTCAGAATTTTTGGATGGCAATCCCTTGAGAGAAGCTGTTTTAGGGGTGACTCCTCTAGAGGATGTATCTGAATATATCGCCTATACTGAAAAATCGAGAATTGCGGCTATCAGTCAAGCTTTAGAAGAATTTGATATGGACAAGGCTTTGAAAGACTTTAGTATGGAAGCATGCAAGAAAGCCGACTTGTATCCTGATATTTGGGATTATCTTGAGGAAGAGGAAGAAATCAAGGATGACATTTTAACCTGCTTTGTAAATATGAAAGAGTTTTACAAAAATATTCTGGAACTCAATGGAAATGTCCTAGTCACTATTTGTTAAGGTTTTTATATTCCATTAGAAAGGTAATCCTATGAATCCATTTCTAGAAAAATACATTACATTAAAAAAGCAATACCTGGACCAAGATGGAAATTCTTCCAGTATTGCGGCACTCTATGATTTGGCTGATGAATTAGCTAAGTCTGAGGATTTAGAAGCTAAAAAAGTCTTAGTTGACCTCTATGACCAATTGGGTCTCTACACTAGTGCCTATAGCTTATTTACCGAAATCTTAGATAAACCAGACCGAAAACAGATAAAGAAACTGAGCCGTTTACAAGAAATGAATCAGAGTCATGGCGATCGTTTTGCCCTTCCTCGTCCTCTAAGAAAAGAAGAGAAGAAGCAAAGACAGGACTTGTTAAAAAACTTGCCTCATTTTCTCTATCATCCAGATCCCTTAGCTACAGGTTCATTTGTTGAAGGAGAAGCCAAGCTTTGTCCATCTTGTGGGAAAGAAAGTAATGTTTATTATGCTCTTAGACCCTATAGTATTGAAGAGATAGTACATCTCTGCCCAACTTGTATTGCAAGTGGGCTAGCAGCTAAGAAATTCGATGCAGAATTTATCCAAGATGCCGAGTGGCAGGGAGAATTGGATCCAGAAAAGAATCAGCTGCTTTTTTGTCAGACCCCAGGCTACTCTAGTTGGCAGGGAGAACATTGGCTTTCTTGTTGCCAAGATTACTGTGCTTACTTGGGTACAGTTGGAACTCGAGAATTGAAGGCCATGGGAATCGCTGAGCAAGTCTTGGCAGACTACGAAGCGCGTGAAGAATATCAAGAGGTAGAAGACTACTTGGTCAAAGACGGGCCTATCTGTGGTTACCTTTTCAGATGTCTCCATTGTCAAAAATACCAGATCTGGGTTGATGCAGATTAAATCGAAATGTGATTAGCTATGAAAATTAAAGAGAAGACTATGGAAGAACTAGAATTATTCGAAGCTCGCTCCAAAGATTTATTAGAAACTATGCAGGGATTAAAAGGCAATCTATCTGCTCAATTTCCCCTATTAGATAGTGATAACTGGCAGTATGATAAGGGATCGATAAAAGTTTGTAGGTCTGATGAGTCAGGATTCAAAAAAAGATGTAGGGTCGGAATCAACTACAACTTGAAAGTCTCCCTATTAAACGAAGATGCCGAGCAAATCTGGTTACTGTTTAAAGACTTTTTTTTGGTTTGCGAATTTGACCAAATCGAAAGAAATTCCAATAACGAAGATTTGGGAAGATATGATTTTTCAGCAAGTTCTCCTCTTGGAGATCAGGTAGCTTGTTCCATTTATTTGCCTAATGAGTGGAATATCCCTCAGATTAGCTTTTCAGGCTATCTAACAGCTCGTTATAGGGCTTGTGATCTTGATAAATAGCAAGAATAAGATGGAGGTTTTTTAGAGATGAGAAAGATTAATTGGGACAAGATAAAGACTCGCTTAGATGCCTTGCTAGTCATTGACGAATATCTGACAGATCCGAGTGAGGATTGGCTCAGACTCGTGATTAAGACTGAGGAAGACTATGGAGTCCGCTATCTTATTGATAATGGATCTGGTGATTCTTTAGATGTGATTTTGACTGATAAAAATGATCCTTATAAAAGGCTTTTGATCATGAAAGTAGTTTAAGCCAGTTTGGTGCTGACGAGTGGAATCAAGATATCATCGATAGTTTTTTTATAAAGGACTGGATGAAAAAGTATGTCTCACTTTATTCAGAAGAACAAAAAAGATGAAACAACCTTCTTTATCTGGTATGACGGTCACGCGCATCAACAGACTTACCAAGATCAGGATGGCGGAGAATGGTTGCTATCTTACCTCTTTGATAGCTTTTGAGAGATTTCATGAGTTTGTGACTGACTATTATGAAATTACCGTAGATGAAGCCTTGTTAAGTAAACTATACAATCATGGATATCTTTCAGAAGTAGAATTGAGCAATTAATTCATAATTCCTAGATTAGATAAAAAAATCAGGCTTATTCTTATTTGGATAGGCCCTTAAAGCGATGGGATAAGTACATCTCAGTAAACTAATATGTACAGTGAGAAAGGATTTCCCTATGGGATTTTTCGATAGATTTAAAAAAAGAGAAAAAAAGTTATAGAGGTTATCACAAATATTTTAAAAGATATTCACTTAAAAAAATTATGAAGATATAAAAGAATTATGTTGACGAATCTGAGATTGACGATTTAAATGAATTCTTTGGATATGTTGAAAAAAACACTTGAATTAAAATGATTTTGACACGATTGATGAATATGGAGTGGCATGTAATTTCCATCCACCTTATGAGTATTCTCAATTGGAGATTTATGATTATAATGACCATTCTGGGTTTACCGTTGACTATGAGATGACTTCTAATTCAGAATTAGTGGATATGACCCTTCAATTAGAATTTTTATATACCAAAGATGGCTATAAGGTGAGATTTCTTAATATTGATTCAGATTAGTAAGGACCCACATGTTAAAATCGAAAAAGCTAATTATTTTTTTAATTTCCCTACCCTTTCTGATGGTCATTGTTTTCTATTCTCTTAGTGATCATCCTGGATATAGTGATGATGGGAATTTCGTCAGAAATCATGAGGCTGCTATTAAGAGTGAGATCATTACACAGTTAGCCCAGGAAAAGCAGGGCATAGAGTCTGTTACCTTATTGCCAAATACTGCTAGAGGAGAGTATGATAATGGTGGTGATGTGAGCGGACATTACCATATCTATTTTACAGCCTACGTCAATCATAATCGCGAACGAACGATAAGCGTAGAACTATTCTTCCCGGATGCCAGCATTCCCCCTTTTACCTTGTTTCCTCCCAATCCTTATAAAGACAAGGGCAAAAAGATGTCCAATTGGTTGATGGGAAATATTGAAGTATCGGAAGAAATCTCTAAATAGAAATAAGAAGAAGTCATGATGAATAGAATAGTAGACGATCAGATCACTCTTATTCCTTATTATAGGAATGATGACATCTCCCTTCTTTGGTATCAAGATAGTGAGGTTTGCAAACAAGTGGATAATACTGATCAGATTTACGATGTAACAAAACTTCATAAAATGTATGATTACCTAACTTCACATGGTTCGTGCTATTATATCCAATATGAGGGAGTGTTGGTTGGAGATGTGACACTTCAAGATAACTCGGAACTTTCAATAGTTGTCAGCAAAGAGTATCAGAATTTACAGATCGGAAGACGATGTATTTCTGAAATGATACAGTTGGCCAAAGAGAAAGAAATGGTTAAGGTAACTGCTCAAATTTATCCTTTTAATACTCAAAGTCAAAGAATGTTTTTGGCTTTGGGTTTTCAGAAAGTAGATGAAGAGTGGTATGAATATAAGTTGATTTAGGAAAGGTGTGTATCTCCACATAGATTAAGACTGTAATCTGCTGTTTATAAAACAATGTTCATGAAAAATAGAGATAAAGGGTAGCCACTGATACATGGACAAGAGTTTTTTCCGAAATCTAAATATGAAGAGAACACCAACAGATGATTTTTGTTGGTGTTCTTTTTATATGATTTTACAATCTATCACTCTGATTCATGTTTGAAACAAGTTAAACAAACAGTTGTAGGAGGACCTTCGAAGTCGAAATTTTGTACGGTTAATGGAGGGATTTTCCCACTATAATCTCTCCACAGTTTTATTTCGTATATGAATTGCAATCAGTGTGATGAGTAGGTATAGCAAAGGTCAAAAATGATAAAAAAATCCGATATCAGCATCCAAAAATACATAAACGATATTAAAGCTAAAAATGCATGAAAATAGAATAAATCAGATTATTATATTTTTTTCCAGAATAATATTCATACAAATAGTAATAGATGTAATCACAACAATATTAGCAATAATATAAGGAATGGCCCGCCAGTCCGTAAATTTTGAATCTACAACCCACAGAAGTGTATGCCAGAAACACCAGACTAGGCCTTGGTAAATAGAGGATTTTAAAAAATGATATTTTTTATTAAATTCTTCTCTCATATAACCACGCCACCCTAATTCTTCACCAGTCGGACCTGATGTAAATGATAAGAATATACTTTAGTGGCAATGATACGGTTCCTAGATTGATGTAGGAGAACATTGTTTTTGGGTCATAAGTGAGTAGAGGAAGAGTGATAGAATACTGAGCCCAAATGTAAGACCAAATGAAGAGAGAAGTGGGAGTAACGACACTTTAGCAGAGAAACACCGCTTAAGGAAAGTTGTTCTTTTCTCATCAGTCCTGAAATACTTCCATCCAAATAAAAGAAGATATGATGGAGACCAAGCGACAATATTTCGTACAATCCACATGATAACAGGTGGAACCTTAAATATTAAACTTGCAGGAGCCGCTACAAAAAAATAATGAGTGCCCAAACAAGTATATAAGAACTGATGATGTATCTTTTTAAATAATTTACATTCATTTAGTTACCCTCTTTCTTCAGCTGTATAGATAACTAGTTCACTCTTAATACCATTCAATTCAATTATATTATCTGCATCGGGTGAATCGAATGGTTCAGTTTTTTGCCCATTTTTTTCATAATAAATGCTTGTTCCAATCCCTTTAGCAACAGCAGTAAATAGGCTATTTTCAGGAATACGAATTCTGGATGTTGCTGAAATCTGGTTAATGTCAATTTCACCGTTTAATGAATGACATAATACTTCCATATCAAGATTACAATTTATTTTTACTTTACCTGAAATATCTTCTAGAGTAATACGAGATGTCTTAACGTCTAGTTCGATATTGTCACATCCTAGGGAGTGAATTTCTACAGACTCTGCACGAACCGCGCATTCAATGTGACTAATATAGCGAGTTGGGATTTGCACAAAGATACTGACCGTTTCTTTTAGCTGTTGCCTCTGTTACACCATTGTAACGTTTTTACATCTAGGTCAATTCTTTTTTTCTACTATCATCAATTTTTACTTTAAAATCATTTTGAAGTGTAGAAAGAAGATTGGATACCAGACGAACTCGAATTTTTCTCCATTGTATCCGGACAATACAAACTTTTTCTGCGCCTCCAAATTTCATATCATAGCTCTTGATCTTATCGATATCATACTCTGTGATACTCTCAAAAAGATATTCGCTTGTATTAAGAGTAGTTCTTTCATTACAGATTAACTCATCGATAGAGATGTTAAATAGGTTTGAGATGGATATCATATTTTTCGATATCTGGAATTCCAGCACCAGTTTCCCCACTTTGTTACAGCTTGTCTTGATACACCGATTTTTTCAGCTAAAAGTTCTTGTGACATCCCTACTTGTTTACGTATGGATTTTTAATTTTTTTCAGCAAATGTCATGTTGTATGACCTCCTCTATATTCTATGATGTAATTTGTCATAAAGTAGCAATATGACTGATTTTTAGTATAGAATAAACGATGATTACAGCACAAGCAAGTAGAGGTTGCATTCTCATTATTTTTGCTACTTTGCGTGGCATTTATCGTTTTAGCGTTGATTTTTAGCATTATTTTAGTTATTTTACCATACATTCAAATGGAATGATGAATACAATTAAAATTAATATTTTTAAAAATTCCAGAAAGTCTGGGAGTAATAAAAAAATAGCATAAAATAGGTTCTAAAAAGTTATTTGTTCTGTAACCGCTTTTTTCTGCTATAATATCACTAGATAGAAATGTGGGAGTTTCAATCATGGTTACAAAACGGTTTTTGAAAAATGTTATTGTTGCGCTGGTCTCGGTTTTTATAACCTTGGCTTTTGTTCAAGGGGCTCAAGCTGAGCAAACAGGTCTCGATTACCAGAGTCTGAATCTATTGCCTTTTAATGGCAATAAGCAACTCGTTCTAGGTGAGTTTGATCATTTAGGTCGGGCAACTTCTGCCCATATTCAGCTTCAGGACAAGGATGAGCCAAAGAAAAAAAGAGAACCACGGCTCAGCTATAATCCGGTTGGCTGGCACAATTTTAAGATTGCTTATGGAAACAAAGGGAAGAAGGCCTGGCTGTTCCATAGAGGGCATCTGATTGGTTATCAATTTAGTGGCCTGACCAATGAAGGGAAAAATCTGGTTCCGCTAACTGCCTGGGCCAATACGGGAAATTATAAAGGGACGGCGGATAGTAATGTGGAAGGCATGCTTTACTACGAGAAACGACTCGATAGCTGGCTGGCCACTCACCCAAATTACTGGTTAGACTACAAGGTGACTCCTGTCTATACTGGTGATGAATTGATTCCTCGGCAGGTGACCTTGCAATATGTAGGAATTGATCGAGATGGCAACCTTCTGCCTATCCATCTAAGTAGTCCCAAAGAGTCGGTAGATGCTTATGGGATCACCACTGTTACCTTGGATAACTACTCTAAGAATGCGACTATTGACTATCTGAAGGGGACAGCCAAGCCATCTTTAGTGCCGACGGAACCAAGTAGTCAACCACAACCAGCCAGTCCTTCTGTAGAGACGAAACCAAGTCAAGCCCCTCAACCGAGTCAGCCAGCAGTGCCCGCACAGCCAGTTCAACCTGTAGAGCCTGTAGCGCCAACTCGTCAACTGGCTCCAGTTGTTTATGTGGCCAGAAATGGGAGTGCTGATGTTTATTGGTACTCTAAGGATAGCATGCCACGAAATACAAACTTTGCCAAAGTAGTTGAAATGTCAGAAGAACAAGCGCTAAGTCTTGGAAAGCGGCATACAAGTAAGGAATGAGTATCAGTCATTTAGATGATGAGAAAGCCCAATCGCTGGGCTTTTTGTGTGAGCATTACAATCTTAAAAAGTGAGTAGTCTAAAATAATCTCTCAGAATCTTGCAAACGTTTTTATAAAGTAGTATACTAGAATGAGTTTTGTGTAATCGTTTGCATAAATTGGTAAATGATGAAAAGAAAGGAAAGTAGGAGACGAGACAGATGGAATTAACAGCGATTTACCACCGGCCTGAATCGGAGTACGCCTATCTTTATAAGGACGGCCAGCTTCACATTCGCATCCGGACCAAGAAAGAGGATATCAAACGGATTGTCTTGCACTATGGGGGATCCCTTTATTTTTTATAGAGGATCTATATGAGGCAACCAAGGAAATGGACAAGGTGACGACCGACGATCTCTTTGATTATTGGCAAGTGTCGGCATCTGTCCGCCATGCACGGATCCAGTACTTTTGAATTAGAGGATACAGCGGGAGAGAAGATCTTGTACGGAGACCGGGGTGTGGCAGCTACACTCAAGGAGAACCTGGACTTCGTCATGAATGGCTTTAAGCTTCCTTTTATCCATGAGATTGATGGGTAGCTGTTCCGGATTGGGTGGCGCAGACGGTTTGGTATCAGATTTTCCCCGAGCGATTTGCCAATGGGAATCCAGCCATCTCGCCAGAAGGCGTCCGTCCTTGGGATGCCTCTATTGCTCCTCAAATCTTGGATTTCTTTGGTGGAGATTTGCAGGGAATCATCGATCACTTGGACTACTTGCAGGAGTTAGGAATTACAGGGCTCTACCTTTGCCCGATTTTTTTGAATCACCGAGCAACCACAAATACGACACCATCGATTACTTTAAAATCGATCAACATTTTGGTGATAAGGAAAACCTTCCGTAAGTTGGTGAAAGAGGCTCACGCGTGGGATGAAGATTATGCTGGATGCCGTCTTCAACCATATTGGCTATGATTCACCCCAATGGCAAGATGTACTCAAACACGGGGAAGATTCAGTTTACAAGAACTGGTTCCATATCAAAGAGTTCCCTGTCTCCTCAGAAAATCTGTGGAATAGTCGCGACTTGTCTTACCATGCTTTTGCCTTTGCGGGCTATATGCCCAAGCTCAATACGGTTAATCCAGAGGTGAAGGACTATCTCTTGAAGGTTGCGATTTACTGGATTGAAGAGTTTGATATCGATGCTTGGCGACTGGACGTGGCCAATGAAATCGACCATCAATTCTGGCGAGATTTCCGTAAGGCGGTCTTGGCCAAGAAGCCAGACCTCTATATCCTTGGAGAAATCTGGCATTCGTCCCAACCTTGGCTTAATGGTGATGAGTTCCATGCCGTGATGAACTATCCGCTCTCTGAAAGTATCAAGGATTATTTCCTACGGAGGCATAAGGAGACCCAACGCTTCATTTGGGAGATCAATAGCCAGTCCATGTACTACAGGCAACAGATCTCTGAGGTGATGTTCAACCTCTTGACTCGCATGATACAGAGCGCATCTTGACGACGGCCAAAGGCGATCTTCAGTCTGTCAAGTCTGCTCTCGCCTTCCTCTATCTGCAACGCGGAACGCCTTGTATCTATTATGGAACGGAGCTAGCCCTCATCGGTGGTCCAGACCCAGATTGCCGGCGTGTCATGCCTTGGGAGCGTGTGTCAACGGACAATGATATGCTGAATTTTTATGAAGGACTTGATCCAGCTCCGAAAAGAAGTGGCGGGTATGATTCAGCATGGTAAAGTAAGCTTAGAAGAAGTAGAGCCAGATGTAGTAGCAGTAGAATGGCAGCATGAAGGCCACCTTCTCAAAGCCTACTTTAACCACTCGAAGACAGACTTTGTCTTAGAAAGAGGGCAAGCAGATCTGATCAGTCTGGGAGCGTCTCTGGTGAAACAATTAACCATCCAACCAAATGGATTTGTTATTTATAGAGAAGATTAGGAATGAAGTAGACTGGAATCGAAAGATTGCAGTCTTTCTTTTTATTAATAGTTTCTTTTATTCGTGCCCTTATATTATAATGGGAGATGAGAAAGGGGGAGACGGTGATGAAGATGTTAGCAATCAATCCTATTCCGTTGAAAAAAAGAATAAAGGAATTTCTATTCGATTATCTTTTTCATTTTTAGCTTATTTAGCGCTTCTGTTTTTTTAGGTTGTATGCTTTTTACATTATTTTTTAATGGTATCCCAGAGTTTACAGAAATTCAGTCGCAGTGTCTTGCATTTTTACCTCTGTTCTGCCAATCACTCTACTTTTTACATTCTTAGATTATACAAATAATGGGAGTTTTGGGAAGGCGAAAGCTGGACTTCAATTGGTTTACAAGAAAAACAGTGCAAGCTAGCTTGATTAGAAACACCATTAAATTTTTTTGCCTTGGCAAAATAGGGTCATATGGGCACGATACATGGTGTCTATAGTGAGTTTGATTTATTATCTATTATCCTCTCGTTTTTTTAGCTACTCTCCTCGCAGTTTTTGCTACTGGCAATGACAGTGTTTAGAAAAGATAAGAGGCATCTAGGGACCTCATAGCCCATACGCAAGTTCAGCAAAAAGGTGACTAGGATACAGATTGTCTATTCTGTCCTCAATGAAAAAAATACACATAGTTAGGAAGTATCTATATGAATGAAAAACGTCGAGTTTACGAATCTTTGTATGGTAAGAGATGGCGATAGAGTTCTTGTTATGGATCGTAAAAAAAGAGGACTGGCTAGGCCTTACATTTCCTGGAGGTCATGTCGAAGTGGGAGAGTCATTTACGGAAGCAGTGATCCGTGAAGTGAAGGAAGAAACTGGCTTAAGGATAGCTTCTCCCTCAGATTTGTGGAATGAAAGATTGGGTAGAAGACGGCATTCGTTATGTAGTTCTCTTTTATAAGACAGAAAAGTTTGACGGAGAATTAATATCCTCTGAAGAGGGAAAGTCTGGTGGGAGGACCTGAAAGAATTGCCAAAACTAGACCCTCTCCTTAGATATGGAGGATATGCTTCGTATTTTTCCTGAAGAAGACCTTTCTGAATTTTTTCTACTACCAAGATGGAGAAGATTGGAAATACGATTTAAAGTAAATTCGAATGCTGATTCTTAAAAATAACCTGATCCAAGTGTAATAGAGCAAAGTCCCAAATTGAAGGTGATGAGTGACCCTGCTCAAGAAATATGATCGAAAATGGGACAATGATTGTGTCAAAGAGCACCATGCTAGCATGCTCAGTCTATTAAAAACGGAGATAGAAAAGTACAAATAGGTATTGACTTACCCTTGTTCTATTTTTCAGTTCCTTTAATTGTACTTTCCCCTACATAGGTGTATAATATGTCCTTAGATAAACAAATGAGGGATTTATTATGGAATTAAAAGACTTTACAGAAAAAGAACAAGAACAAATCAAGCAAGGATTGAGCACGGCTGAGCTTTCTGATAAGGAAGCAGTGAAGAAATTACTTGCTCTTGTACCGCAAGAATGGATTAAACGTATTCCTTTCTTTGTCAGAGGGCATGCGACGACCAAGACAGTTGAGCGTGTAGCCAAGCAATACCCTGAACTCTATGCCGTGGCGAAACGTCAAGGGGACCTTCCTGAAAAAGAAGGAGAAGAGCTCCGCAAGATTATGACAGCTATCTTTGAAGAAAAGATGAACAAACATAAGATTAAATAATCTTATATAATACTTTGTTATTTTTTATTTCACAATAGAACGAGTGATTGCAGTTGAAATGCAGTCACTTTTTTATTTACTAGCCATAGAGACTTTTTACACTAGTAAATAAAAATGAACAATATTTCATGATATAATACTAATGAAAGCAGTTCCAGAGGGATGAAAAATTTCATTGGAGAAAAAAACAAGTAAAGGTAGTCATGATGAAAAAGTTTTTGATATTTATTTTTACAATTTTTGGATTATTTGCAGGAATGCTAGCTCTTATAGTAATTGATTATGAAATAAATTATAATAAATGGATAAATTCACGTTCAGGATCTACAGTTGACTAATACTGTACAAAAATACGCTTCTTCAAGTGATAGAAAAATAAGGATGATTTAGAATCATTAATGAATATGTTTATGAAAGGACTATTTCCTCCAACTTTACTATATCCAGAATATACAAGGGCATATGAAAAAGCTAAATCTTGGTCAAAAAAGCATTTATCGCAGCAACAAATTAAAATTTATCTTACCAAGTATGACAGGTATTCAGAGGATGCTACTCAGTACGCTTTAAATAAGCTTAATGTAGACTGGAAAGAGCAAGCACTTTTAAGAGCAAAATCATATCAAGAGTTTCATTTTTCGAAAGAAAAATTAGTTTGGCAACTTATAAATATTGACAAATTTACTCAAGAAGAGGCTGATTATGCCATAGAACATGTTAATTTCGATTGGAAGGAGAACGCTGTGAAAGAAGCAGAATCTTCTTCAAACGGTGGCAACATTTCGAAAGAAAGGTTATTAAAAATACTTGTTGAATATAGAAAATTTACTCAAGAAGAAGCTGAGTACGCAATAGAACATGCTAAAAATAGATTGGGATAACTAAAATATAAGAGTGATATGTTTTTTTATCTAAATGTTATTCCATTACAATCAAATTTATCAACAAACACATTTTTTTAACTTTTTAGAACTATACAGAAAAAGAACAAGAACAAATCAATCGAGGTTTGAGCACAGCTGAGATTTCGATAAGGAAGCGGCGAAGAAGTTGCTCGCTCTTGGCCCGCAAGAATGGATCAAGCGCATTCCTTTCTTTGTCAGAGGGCATGCGACAACAAAGACGATCGAACGTGTGGCTATGCGCTATCCTGAACTCTATGCCGTGGCCAAGCGTCAAAGAGACCTTCCTGAAAAAGAACGGGAGGAATTGCGTGTCATCATGACGGAAGGCTTTTGAAGAAAAAGATGAACAAACACAAGATTAAAAATCTTATATAATACTTTGTTAATTTTTTTATCACACAATTGAACGAGTGATTGTAGTTGAAATATTGCAGTCGCTTTTTTTGTTTACTAGTATGAAGACTTTTACACTAGTAAATAAAAATGAACAATATTTCATGATATAATACTAATTAAAGTAGTTCAAGAGGAATAAAGTGTTTCATTGAAAAAGAGGTTATTATGGATTACAGAGAAATTATAAAAAGAATGTGTGATTGAACTTGAGTCAAAAATCATTTCTTTATTTAAAAGATACACTGATTGCTGATTATTTTGATTTTTAAATTTATCCAAGATGGCTCAATCACAAGAGAGATTTTTAGCAGAGAAAAATTACTGACTATTTTGAAAAAGGTTGAGTTAAAAAAATAATAAAAAAAGTTTGAAAAAAATACTAGAATTCTATTTTTAATCATTTAGAAAATTTCGTTGCAAAAAGAGTACCAGAAAAAAACAACCAGAAAGAATAAGGATACAATGTCTGTTATAGTTCCAAGGACTAAAAAGATATTTTGAAAAAGCTAAACAATTAAGAGCTTCAAAGTTTAATAATGTGAGACAAATAATAGATTATAATAGAATTTTTGATGTGCCTTCTTGTAGAGATTGTAAAACAAAAATAATAAAGAGGTTACCAATTTTGATTTTTCAACCAGATGTCTTGATGAAATGCTCATAATTCCATGTATGGAAAGTATATTAGAAGAAGATTTATTTTCAATTTTTAATAAAAAAAGTCAAGGAATCATAAAGGATAAAAGGGTTCTATAGTTTCGAAGTTTGTTCATTAATTCTGTCCATTATATTTCTTAACAAGATCAAAAGATGCAAGAATTATAGGAGAGTACAGTAATGAATAAAAACACTAGTAATTGATTATTTGAAACAATTTAATCAGTTTAAAAAAATGATAAAGGAATTATTGAAAATAGTTGTTAGAGGGCAAAAAAATAGAATCAAAGCATTTCAAAAAGTTGCATTAAGTGATATTGTACAAAAGGGAAATAAAGAGATTAGTGAAAAAGCAATTGGAGTTTTTAATAAAAATTTTTCCAATATGCTTAATGATCAAATGAATATATCTCAAATTACCATGCATAATATCCAACAACTTGCATCGGTAAGTAAATTAGGGATTGTGATGAATGGTTTTAAACTTAGCAGACCACGAGTGCTGGATTCGCTATTATGTATGAAAAAAACTTGATAATATTAGCTCAGAGATGAAGCTTCAATTTGATGAATTAAAAAATGTAGTCAAACAGGAGCATGATGTTCGTGCTATTTATGAATTTGAAAAAGTTCTAGGTGAGTATACCGATATGCTTGATTGCAGACGTCGTCAACAGCCATATTCTGAAGAACAAATGCGTTTTTAGTTCAAAAACTATACACTGCTTTTAAAAATTACTAACAGACTTATTTAGAAAAAGACATTGCATCAAATAATCATCTACTAATCGTTTCCATCTTTTCACTTCTTTCAATGTTAACTGTTGCTTTTAAAATATTTTGATGAGCAATATTATTTTTAATAATCATAATATTCTAATAGATACAGATGTTTGGCATTCGTCACATGATAAATGGATGAGCATCTATAATGAATTAACTGAAGAGTGGTTTATAGAGAAATTGCAGGATTACGCTGTATTTGAGACGGATTTAGATACTATTGGCGTCGATATATATTATACTGAACTAATTGATAGAGTTAATGAAGCTTTTTCAGGAAGTTGTCGATAATCAGGAATTGATTAATGTGTAGGGGAAATTCATGTTTTTGGAGGCTATCCGTGAAAACAGTACAAGAGAAATGAAAGAACTGATAGATGAAACTATTAGAGATACCTTTTAAAGATCAAGATAGTAAAGAAATATCAGATATCTACAAGAATGTAATAAAAACAAGCAGAGCTTCTTTTTGGTGTGAGGAAACCTATGAATATTGATATTAAAAATTCCCTTGATAGCTTATTAGTCATCTGTAATACAATCAAGACATCTTCAAAAAAATATAGGAGATATAGATAGTATGATGATAGAAGATATTTTTATCTTTTATTCATTACATTTCTGATGAGGATTCAGAAGAAAGAATATCTCTTTTAAAATTACATATCTAAACACTTCATACTCTGACCTTTATCCGAAAGTTCAAGAGATAGAAACACCTAGATTTTTTTGAATTACTTTTTAAACTTAGTAAAGAAATAAGTAGTAATAGGGTTTCACATATTGAGTCATTATATATTTTCAACAATCTATGAAATTGGAAAAGTACTACTCTTTAAATAAACAAGATAAAAAAATACTGTTGATAAAGAAAAATTTATGAATTATTTAAAAGATGCTTAAAGAGTATACTGAGTTAAATAAAGAATCTCAAAATATTGCTTTTGAAAAATTTAGATAATAGTATAATAAAAATGAAGAAATACATAATAAGACATCAATTGATGGTAATAAAAAGATGACGATCAAGAAGAATCTTTTGGAGGATTTATTAAATGAACTGAATGAATTGATCGGTCTAGCAGGTGTAAAAGAAGAGGTGAGCTCTTTAGTAAATATATTAAAAATTAATAAATTAAGAGAAAGTAGAGGGTTTAAGGTACCCCAAGTTTCTAAGCATTTAGTTTTTTTGGGAAATCCTGGGACAGGCAAAACAACAGTTGCAAGACTACTTTCAAAAATTTATAAAAAATTGGGTGTGTTAGAAAAAGGACAATTAGTTGAAGTTGATAGATCTGGTTTAGTAGCAGGATATGTTGGACAAACTGCAATTAAGACTCAGGAGAAAATTAATGAAGCTATGGGAGGAGTACTATTTATTGATGAAGCCTATACTTTGGCTAAAGGAGAAAATGATTTTGGACAAGAATCTATTGATACACTTTTAAAAGCCATGGAGGACCAGCGTGAAGATTTTGTTGTAATTGTTGCGGGTTATTCAGAGCCCATGAATAGATTTTTAGAATCAAATCCAGGTTTAAAATCTCGATTCAATAAAAGTATTACATTTGAAGATTATTCACCAAATGAACTTCTAGATATTTTTTTGAGTTGTTCTGTAAATTAAATGATATGAGATTGTCTAGCGACGCAAGGGATTATTTAACACAATACCTTAGCAAATTAAGTAATGAAAAAAAGTGAGAACTTTGCAAAATGGTAGAGAAATGAGAAATCTTTTTGAGAAGGCTTTTTACCAACCAAGCGAATCGATTGTCACAATATAATGATATTTCTGATGAAGAATTAAATATTATAAAGTCTGAAGATATTATTGTTCATTAAGAATGATCTTCATATACTATTGTTTTTATTGAAAAAAATTAAGCTTTGTTTGACATAAAAAGATAATATTAGTTTTTCTGAATTCCAGAATTCTAATATTGTCTTTTTCTTATTAGAGTAGATCGCCAACTTTTCATCAGTCAATAACACCGCAGCTATTTTAATGCTAGCATTCTCAGTGTAAAAAGTAAAATGTTTTTTTCTTTTCTGTTTCAATCTGTTTCTTGTTATAATGAACTTAAGAAACTTTTAAAATAAATGATTCTTACAACAATCATTAGAAGGAACCATTTTATGAAACCATCTAAAAAAATCATGCTCCTTACTAGCTGTGCCTTGGCGATCTTTGCTTTAGCGGCTTGTGGTAGCAACCAAAAGCAATCCAAGGAAAAACAGGCAAGCTCCACAGTGCAGCAGTCCAATTCAGACAAGGACCACTACAAGGGCACCTATAGCAACCTCAATAGCAAGGAAAGCGTCGAAGAAGTGCGGGCTCTTTTATCTGCTTATTTGGATCAGGAAAGTGTAGACAAGTTTCTGGGTCTAGTAACGGACTACGATAGCATTGTCGGCTCTGTTGGCTTGACGGGTAACTTCAGCACCTTCAAGAAAACAGACTACAATGTTGAGAAGATCAGTGACTTGTGGACCAAGAAAAAAGGTGATTTCGTCGGGACCAACTGCCGGATCAATAGCTATACTCTTCTGAAGAACCGCATCGAGATTCCTAAGATGAAAGCAGATAGTGAACTCTTGTTCGTGGACAATGATGCCATTGACAAAGGAAAAGTTTTCGATGAGGCAGACAAGAAAGCCTTTAACATTCTGTATTCACGGGTTCCGACAGAGGCGACAACGGATGTCAAGGTCCATGCCAAGAAGATGGAAGAGTATTTTGCTCATTTCAAGTTCAATGAAAATGCGCGCATGCTTTCCGTTATTGTTCATGATAACCTAGATGGAAATACCCTTTTTGTCGGCCATGTCGGCGTTTTAGTTCCTGCCAAGGATGGCTATCTCTTTGTCGAAAAGCTGACCTTTGAAGAGCCCTATCAAGCGATCAAGTTTGCGACCAAGGAAGATGTCTACAAATACTTGGAGACCAAATACCAAGATTACACTGGTGAAGGTCTAGCTAAGCCCTTCATCATGGACAATGAAAAATGGGTTGAGATGAAGTAGAGGATGAACGACAGCGTGTTAGAATTTAGAAAGATAATGGAGTATGCTCCGATTCTATATGTGCTCATTTTCTTGCTCGTTTTCACTGTTCTCCTTTTCCTGAGAAGAAGGGCAATTGTGAGACGTAGTGGAGGTCCCTTCTTTGCTCCTTTCCATATTAGCTATGGAATCTTCTATATCCATGTCGCTCTGTGTTTCAGTCGTCGCAGGATCCCGCTGAAAGAGATCAAGCAAATCACGTATGCAATTTTTCGTGGACGATCTGGTGGCGGGGCTCGCTATGCTTTCTATATCGAGCTTAGAAACGGAAAGACTATTCCCTTCTTTTTTGGAAAAAGTAAGCGGAAAGAAGCTCTGGTTGAGAAGCTCAAACGAAATGCAGGCAAGTATGGGTTTAAGGTAGATAGCGCTGGTAATTAATTGAAAGAAAAAGGAATCACGAATGAATAGAAAGCAAGCCCTATCCATGTATTTGATAGGGACCTTCGGTCAAGTATTAGGTGTCAGCCTTCTGGTTTGGTTTTTAAGAGCAGGAGGAGTCAAGGTTGATTTTACATCACCAATGGGGATGATAGCTGTTGTTTTAGGTGGCTTATCATCTGCTTTTTGGGGTAGTCTTGCCAGTATTGGCTACCATCAATCTAGTTTCAAACAAGTTCTAAAAGATTTTTTTCAAGTCAAAGATAGTTTGGCAAATTATTGTTTAGTGCTCGTTTTCTTGTTGCTTGACTTTTTCCCATTTATCTTAGGTGGTAAGATCACCACTCAATCGTTGGTCTTGCCAGTAGTACTCTTTTTTAAGGCTCTTCTTTTTGGTGGAGTTGAAGAAATTGGCTGGCGTTATTTCTTTCAGCCAACTTTGCAGGAAAAAATACCTTATCTTTCAGCTACTGTGATCACCTTTTTAGCCTGGTCTAGCTGGCATCTTTTTTACTTTTACATTGATGGTTCTTTAGCTGTCATTCAGTTGCTTCCGTTTCTAGTAGGTCTGCTAACTAACTGCTTTATCTTATCGGCCTTGTATCATAAAACGCAAAATTTATGGATCTGTGTCATGACTCATGCCTGTATTAATTCCTTGTCTCAGATTCTAGTGAATGAAGATGGATGGCTATCTCTAGTCAGTAAAATTCTTATTATTAGTTTAGCAATCATGATTGCAAGAAAGAAGTATGTAACACTAAAGGAGAAATAATGAGCAAATTTATTTCAAAACAATCAGTCGCGATCTGGTATGCATTGACTGCCCTCCTTGCTACCTTTCTAGTAAGGGCAAGTGATCCTTTGGTTTTTTTCCCAGATAGGAGTAGTATGGGGCCTCACTACTGTTTATCCTAATGAACTTGATTCCCATGATTACTGCGGCTGTCTTTTCTCTTGTGTTGAGGGAAGTTAACTCCTTGGGTGATTTTTTCAAAAAGATTTTTCTTCAAAAAGAAAGTTCCCTATCCTGGATCCTAGCTTTCTTCATCCCCGTCATCTATTATGGGATTTCCATCTTGCTTATGAATGTTCGCTTTACTGGGAACTCCCTCTTGGCCTTCTTCCTCTATTTTCCTTGGACCTTTTTATATGGAGGTCTGGAAGAAGTCGGTTGGCGTTGGTTTTTACAAGAGCATCTTTCCTTTAGTAAGCACTTTATACCTAAAATGATGGTTCTTTCCATTGTCTGGTTCCTCTGGCATATTCCTATCTATCAACTCCCTTGGATTACAGCAGGTTCGTCCAACTATCTCATCTTTTACCTGATGATTTTAGGGAATACCTTCCTATTTGGAGCGCTCAAGGAGTACTCGAAAGGAGCTGTCCCTTGTATCCTCGCTCATATGCTAATTGATAGTCTGGCTGTCCTTATGCTGGTTCAAAGTTCTCTTCCTCAGATTATCCTTCTAGTTATTTTCGAAATCCTAGTAGCCTCTTGGCTAGTGGCTATACGAAAATCAGAGAAATAGAATTGTAACTTTTTTTCGGTGGGAGTCTGTCATCTTTACCCTTTAGGACTTCAATGTAGACTCCATAAAATGCTATAATCAGTTTAACGAAGAACCTAGAGATAGGATCAAAGTATCAACACAGTGTTATTCTTATCTATAATGAGAGAGGGGGAAAACCATGCAAAAAACCTTTCAGTTGTTGCGAAGAGGAGATATAGAGGGAGTCCGTCAGATATTGAATAAAAAGCCTGAAGAAGGCAATGCTGTTTCGGGTGACAAACCTAAAAGAGATCAGGGACAGTCGCTCCTTCAAGTCGCTATCAAATCGGGACATTTAGATATTGCAGACTTACTTCTTGATAGAGGAGCAGATCTTAACTTTATTGAAGAGCCGACAGAGCTGAATCCATTTTGTCAACCAGTCCTCCAAACAGCGGGTGGACGAGCTGTATTTGACTGCCGGCGCATGATCAAACGCTGGAATGGTCAATATGAGATGTATTCGTCTAAGGAAAAGGCTGACCAGTCTTTCAAGGTTTTTGAGAAAATGTTGGAACTTGGGGCCGATATCTCTCAGAAGGACAGCCATGGTGGGACTTTGTTGCAAACTATTTTAATTGAAACCAAGGAAGTTCTGCCATCTTATTATTGGAAAACAAAGAAACAAGCGATAATGTCCTCATAACGGATGAATTACGTCATGATTTAAATCGTATTTATGATCTATTAATTCGTTACGGTGTGACTGCGGATGAAATAGCGGTCTATCAGAAGATTCCCCTCAAAGAGCTTTACCAAGACAGTCCGACCATGGAGTTCTTAAATCGGTTAGATCAAGGCAGATCTTGATAAGCATTTGAACTACTAGTTAAAAGAGCCTCAGGGCTCTTTTTGCTTGGTCTGACAAAGTTAGAAGTAGTAGGAAAATGTTAGACCGGATTTTCTTAAAAAAATGGATACAAATTCTAGATGAAATAGAGTATACTAGTTTATGAAAGAACAAGATTTTTAAGTACCTAATTTAGGAGGGCAGTTTATGTCTCAAGAAACTTTCATCATGGCGATTGACCAGGGAACCACTAGTTCGCGGGCTATCATTTTTAATAAAAAAGGCGAGCAAGTTAGCTCTAGTCAAAAGGAATTCACTCAGATTTTTCCGCAGGCTGGTTGGGTGGAGCACAATGCCAATGAAATTTGGAACTCGGTGCAGTCGGTGATTGCTGAGGTTTTTATCGAAAGTGGCATCAAGCCCAATCAAATAGAGGCAATCGGCATTACCAATCAGCGAGAAACGACAGTTGTTTGGGATAAGAACACGGGGCTTCCTATTTACAATGCCATTGTCTGGCAATCACGGCAAACTGCTCCACTGGCTGAGGAACTTAAAAACCAAGGCTATGTAGAAACCTTCCATCAAAAGACAGGTCTAGTTATCGATGCCTACTTTTCAGCGACTAAAGTTCGTTGGATTTTGGACCATGTAGAAGGGGCGCAAGAGCGTGCGGAGAAGGGCGAATTGCTCTTTGGAACCATTGATACTTGGCTGGTCTGGAAGCTGACGGATGGAGCTGCCCACGTGACAGACTATTCCAATGCTGCCCGTACCATGCTTTACAATATCAAGGAACTGAAATGGGACGATGAGATTTTGGAAATCCTCAACATTCCTAAAGACATGCTTCCTGAAGTGCGTTCAAACTCTGAAATCTATGGCAAGACAGCTCCTTCCATTTCTACGGTGGACAAGTGCCGATTGCAGGGATGGCGGGGGACCAGCAGGCTGCTCTCTTTGGTCAATTAGCCTTTGAACCTGGTATGGTCAAAAATACTTATGGAACTGGATCTTTCATCATCATGAATACGGGTGAGGAGATGCAGTTGTCAGAAAACAACTTGCTGACGACGATTGGTTATGGGATCAATGGCAAGGTCTACTACGCCCTTGAAGGATCTATCTTTATCGCTGGAAGTGCCATTCAATGGCTCCGTGATGGCCTGCGTATGATAGACAATTCACCTGAATCTGAGGCCTATGCTTTGAAGTCCCAGAACCAGGATGAAATCTATGTGGTCCCTGCCTTTACGGGTCTTGGAGCACCATATTGGAATCAAGAGGCGCGTGGTTCTGTCTTCGGACTTACCCGGGGAACGACCAAGGAAGACTTTATCAAAGCAACCCTTCAATCCATTGCCTATCAAGTACGCGATATCATCGACACCATGCAGGTAGATGCAAAAACTCCTATCCCTGTCTTAAAAGTAGACGGAGGGGCAGCGAAAAATGATTACTTAATGCAGTTTCAGGCAGATATTCTTGGGATTGCGATTGCCCGCGCGAAAAACTTGGAAACAACGGCTTTAGGAGCAGCCTTCCTAGCAGGTCTGACCGTAGGTTATTGGAAGGACTTGGAAGAATTAAAATCTCTTCATGGAGCAGCCCAAATCTTTGAACCAAAAATGGATGAAGCTCGCAAAGAGGACTTGTACAAGGGCTGGAAGAAAGCAGTCAAAGCCACTCAAGTATTTGCGGAATCTGATGACTAAAGGGACCCATCAAATGAATAGTTTATGAGAGTGGGACAGAAATCGGTAATTCGTTAGAATTCGATTTCGTCGTCCCACCTCCGCACAGTTGAGTAGGGCTGTAAAAGCTGATGAAATCAGCGTAGTAGAGCCCACTCAACCACTGCGTCTTGCTCGACAATTCAAAGACAATTGAGAGGCTAGGACTTTTGTCCCAGCCTCATGTAGCTTTTACAGTATAGAACAATTATCCGTTTTGGCTAAAAGCTATATTCTATTTCACGCTTTCGTTCATTTATCACTAAATAAAGATATCATATAAATAAACTATTTTTCAAAAACAGGCTAGAGTTTGAAATGTTTTTCACAAAAGAGTATACTGTTAGCATAGTTTTGTCGGATATTTATAATAGACCCCATCAAAACTAGTTGTCAACCCTTGCTGTTCTGATAGGAACGTTTGCTGGTATCGTTGATACCAAGGAGGAATCATATGTCTAAAGTAGCTATTGTCACAGGTGCTGGTCAAGGGATCGGTTTTGCAATCGCAAAACGTTTGGTGCAAGATGGCTTCAAGGTCGGAGTATTGGACTACAATGCTGAAACAGCTGAAAAAGCAGTTGCTGAGTTGTCCGCAGAAAATGCTTTTGCAGTCGTTGCCGATGTATCAAAACAAGCAGAAGTGGCTGCAGCTTTCCAAAAAGTTGTTGACCATTTTGGAGATTTGAATGTTGTCGTAAACAACGCAGGTGTTGCGCCAACTACACCACTTGATACAATTACAGAAGAACAATTTACACGTACATTTGCTATTAACGTTGGTGGCGTGATTTGGGGTGCTCAAGCTGCACAAGCTCAATTCAAAGCGCTTGGCCATGGCGGAAAAATCATCAATGCAACTTCACAAGCAGGTGTCGTTGGTAACCCTAATTTGACTGTCTATGGTGGTACTAAATTCGCTGTGCGTGGAATTACGCAAACCTTGGCGCGTGACTTGGCGGATTCAGGCATCACTGTCAATGCGTATGCACCAGGTATCGTCAAGACTCCAATGATGTTTGACATTGCCCATGAAGTTGGTAAGAACGCAGGGTAAAGATGACGAATGGGGTATGCAAACATTCGCTAAAGATATCACTTTGAAACGTCTTTCAGAACCAGAAGATGTAGCAGCAGACGAGTCAGCTTCCTTGCTGGACCTGATTCAAAACTACATCACAGGTCAAACCATTATCGTAGATGGTGGGATGCAGTTCCATTAAGATGAAAAAAGAGGTTGGGATCAACATCCTAACCTCTTATTTTTTATGCTATTTAGTTAATACAATGGTATCAGAAGGATCGCGATCGTCATCTTCAATAGTGAGTTGGTTACCTTCTAGTTTGTAATATTTGAGATCATCCCCTACAGTGAGAGTATGATTGTCAGCGTGAATGGTTACAGGTTTGCTTTCTTTCTCGCCATCGCTTTCAAGCTCTTCCCATGTGCCCGTCGTACCAGAAAGGGTCAGAGTGATCTGATCAGTTTCATCAGTCCCCTTGTATGTCCCATCTAGATTTTCAGGTTGGCTAGCCGTTTGAGAAGTTTTAGAGCTTGAAGCACTTGACGCGACCTGTTGTGAACTAGCAGAGCTTGCAGGTGTTTGAGCTGTCGGATTCGAGCAGGCTGCTAAAAGACCAAGAACTGCCAGTGAGGCAAGAGAAAGTGTGAATTTATTGGACAATGTCATAGGCTTGTCTCCTTTCTTTGATAATCCAAGTATAGCAGAGGATAAAGGAGAAGACAATGAAAACGAATTTTCAGAAAAATAAAAATTCGCTTCATGAAGTAGGAACTCATTACCCAATTATTCGTAAATATCATTTTACTATATTGTTTTGTAGAATAGTAGAATTTTTATTTGTGATAAAAATGTAACCGTTTTTCGGTTGACATTCAATTGTCTAATTAGTATAATGGGTTTGGAATAATATAAAAAGGCAATGAGGCCTATGATTGCAATGGCGCAACCGTTTCAAATCATAGGTATCTTATTGCCTTTTTTCTAATTAATAAAATTTTATTTTGGAGGTTTTCTCATGAAGAAACATCGTCTCTTTTTTTGTTTGTGGTCTTGCCTTATTTATGGTTGGTTGTCAGGCTTCTCAGTCATCTAAAACAACTGAGCCTAGTAAAGCTAGTCAAGAAACAAGTGTATCAAAAGAAGATCAAGTGCTTAATCGTGGGCAGTGGGAGGATAAGTTATATAAGAAATTAAGTAATGTTATTAAAGATAATGGCAAATCTAGTTCAAAATATAATGAATCAGCGAAGCCGTATGCTGTATTTGACTGGGATAACACAACAGTAATCAACGATATTGGTGAAGCAACTTTTACTTATCAAATTGAAAACTTAGATTTTAAGATGACACCGGAAGAGTTAGATAAGGCTATTCGTACAAATATCCCAGAGGATAACTTTAAAGAAGATCATAACAATAAAGAAGGAAATCCTGTCAACATTGATAATATTGCTAAGGATATCGTTTCTGATTATACTGTTCTTTATAACGAATACAAAGGTTTTAAGGGGACTAAGAGTTTTGATGAAGTGAAACAATTAGACGAATATAAAGATTTCAGTGCTAAATTACGTTATCTTTACGAAGCAATTGGTGGAACTTTCAGTTCAGATATTTCTTATCCATGGGTTACCTACTTATTTACAGGTATGACTTCAGAAGAAGTTCAAGCCTTATCTGAAAAATCAATTGAACGTGCCTTAAAAGAAGATTTAGTTTATGAAACTTGGGTGAGCCCAGAAAGCTTGAAGGGTGAAGCTGGTCAAGTAGAAATCAAATTTAAACGTGGTGTTCGAGCAGTAAAAGAGATGCAAAATCTTTATAAGACACTACAAGATAATGGCATAGATGTTTATGTTGTTTCTGCTTCATTCCGAGATGTTGTTGTTCCTTTTGCTACTAAGGAAAAATTTGGATATAATATTACTGAAGACCATGTCTATGGAATGGAACTCGTTAAAAATGATTCTGGTGTCATTCAATCAGAATACAATAACGACTACTTCCAAACACAAGGTGAAGGAAAAACAAAAACAATCAAGAAGTTCATTGCAGATAAACATGGGAACCAAGATCCTATTCTAATTGCTGGAGATAGTAATGGGGACTATGCAATGTTGAAAGATTTTGAAGGATTACAGATGGGAATCATCTTTAACCTATTACGGGATCCATCTAAAGGAATTGGCTTACTTTCACAGACTGCAGTAGATACATATGATAGCAAAGATGCCAAATACTTCTTACAAGGTCGTGATGAAAACAAAGGTGTTTTAGTTAAGAGTAGAGAAACAATCAAGTTGGGAACTGATGAGGCACAATTAATTAAAAAATAGGGGAGATTTATGAAGAAAATCATGTTTGTTGGTTCAGTGGGAGTGGGTAAAACAACGCTAACCCAACGATTAAAAGGATTAGATATTGAGTATTTTAAAACGCAGGCTGTTCAATTTCACGATAGTATTATTGATACGCCAGGGGAATTTTTACAACACAGACGCTATTACAATGCTTTAACAGTGACTGCAGCAGAAGCTGAAATCATTGGACTCTTAATTGCAGGGAATTCAACCATGCAAACTTTTCCTCAAGGATTTTCTTCATTATTCACCCAAGATGTGATTGGAATCATTAGTAAGATTGACCTAGTAGACTCTGAGGAGCAATTGGAATTTGCGCGTAAACAATTGTTAGATGCAGGTGTTAAACAAATTTTTGAGATTTCTTCAACTGAAAATACTGGGATCGATGCTTTAAAAGACTTTCTTGAGAGTGAGTAAACATGATATAATCTAAAAGGACTACTTTATCTTTCAAGAAGGAGATGTGTATGATTGTTGAACACGGAGGGAATGGACGTCTATTAGCTGAAAAAAAAATGGAAACTCTTCTGAAAAGTGGATTGATTTTAGTGCCAACATCAATCCTCTTGGAGTTTCCGAAAACCTCCGCCAAGTCTTAGTGGAGAGCATTGATAGAATTACAGAGTACCCAGATATCACAAACCAATATGAAAAAGATTTACTTAGAGACCATCACGGTAATCATGATCTAGAAATTCTTTTGTCAAATGGTGCGGTAGGTTTATTTTATGAGTTAGCTCAGATCTTAAAACCCAAGAGATTACTGATTTTAAGTCCAACCTTTATGGAATATGAAAAGGCTTTTTATCAAGAAGGGACAGAAATTATTTATCATCATTTAACATCTCCTAATTTTGTTTGGACAGTGAAAGATCTTTTATCAGACATGGATCATTTGAAAGCAGGAGATGTTGTCTTATTATGTAATCCCAATAATCCAACTGGATCTGTTGTTCCAGTTAGTCAATTGCTAGAAATTGCGAAAAAATTACTGGAACGGAATATTCATTTTATTCTAGATGAAGCTTTTATTGACTTTTTAGAAGACGAGGAAAAGTATAGTTTTGTTCCATATTTGAGTGAGTTTACAAATACAATTGTTGTTCGATCTCTAACCAAGTTTTATGCGATTCCAGGATTACGATTAGGATACGCCCTTGGGAAACATCCATGCTTAACAAAGATTAATGAACGTAGGGCTCCGTGGACAATTAATGCACTGGCTCTTCAAGCTTTGCCTGTGATTTTAAAGGATCAGGATTATCAAGCTCAGACTCTAAAATGGTTACAAGAGGAAAAAGACTTCCTGTATCGTTCTTTGGAAACTTTTTCTGCATTAACTGTTTTAAAACCAAGTGTTAATTATATCTTTTTTAAGTATACGGGGTCTAAGAATTTACGTGAAGAATTATGGCGCTATAACATTTTTTTATCCGCTCCTGTTCCAACTACCGTAATTTAAGTAGTGATTACTACCGCGTTGCAATTCGTAGCAGAGAAGAGAATACCTGTTTATTAGTCGCCTTGAAAGCGATTCTTGGAGGACATGAGTAGTGGAAGGACAATGATAGCATCTTGTCCAGGATCTTGTGGAGAATTATTCCAATGTGTTGTAGATGGTCGTGAATTTTTGATGTCTTATGGCATTGAAAAGAAAAGCCAAGTATTAATTGGCCCTCAAACAGGTGTAGTAGGAGAAGAGTTGCGTCCTAAAATGCTGCGAGTTATAAATGAATTAACAGATCAGATAGATTTCGACTTCTCTTTTCAAACAGATATCTCTGTTGGAAAGGGATATTCTAGTAGTACAGCGGATATGCTGTCAATTTTAGGTGCTTATTTTTCTTGCAAACAAAAGGAAGTGTCAGTCCCTCTGTTAACGAGCTTATGTTCTAAGATTGAACCAAGCGATTCCGTCGGTTTTTCAGACTGGACTGTGATGAATCCTCTTGACGGTGCGATCAAATGGCAGACAAAATGGAAACCGAATCTTTATGTGTACATTCTAGAGCCAGATCAAATCGTCGATACAACGAGTTTCATAAGAATGACAGATAGTCCCTTGTATCCTGCTAAGCAATCAAAGAAATTGCTGATTGATTTCAAAACTGCCTGTGACAAACAAAATGTGAAGCTATTAGGTAAGTTGGCGACTACAAGTGCCTTGTTAAATAACAAACGGTTGCCCAAACCCTATTTAGAAGAAATTATAGAAATTACAACAGAATTAGGTTTACTAGGAGTAAATGTTGCTCATAGTGGTAGCATCGTTGGTATTCTGTTGACTCAAGATCAGCTGATTCACTTGAATAAGTTAGAAGAACGACTTTCCCAACATCCTCTGGCAAGCTATTATTCTATAAGGAATCTAAGCAAAATTATATATGATGGGCTAAAAGTGAAGAAGGTGGAGGAAATCTGTGGATAGGCAAGATGAATTAAATCAAATCCTAAAAAATATTGTACCGATTGATGCTAAAGCATTAGAAGAGGGAAAAAACTATTGTGATCGATTAGCGAAACCTCTAGGTGCATTAGGAAAAATGGAAAAAATGTATGCTAGATTACATGCGATGTTCCCTGACAATATCCAGTTGACGAAGAAAATGGTCATGATTTATGTAGCGGATAATGGAGTTTGCGATGAAGGAATCTCCTCAAACCCTATCGAAACAACATTTATTGTAGCCAATAATATTAGAAATGGGAAAGCAGGGGTGGCTAATATTGCTGAATATGCGGGTTCAGATATTTGCGTCATTGATATTGGTTGTAAAAGCCCAATCTATCCTGATAATCCAGACCATATTCTAAATGGAACACGAAATATGCTAAAGGAACCTGCCATGACTCGTCAGGAGGCCCTAGAAGCGATTTTGGTTGGGTATAGAAGAACTGTTGAATTGATTAATCAGGGCTATACCTTATTTGGGACTGGTGAGATGGGGGTTGGAAATACCACGACATCCGCAGCAGTTATTGCCGCAACTTTGGGGCTCCCTGCACAAGAGGTGACGGGATATGGAGCGGGTGTTACGGAAAAGATGAAGGCTCATAAAACAGCAGTTATCCAAGAAGCAGTAACCAATCATGCACCTTATAGTGATATGATTGATCTGGTTTCAAAGTTGGTGGGCTGGATATGTTGGGAATGGTTGGCACCTATCTAGCATGTGCCCAACATCAACTGCCTTGTGTCATAGATGGACTGATTTCTTTAACGGGACTCTTGATAGCTTCTCAATTAAAGAAAGAGGTTTTAGATTATTGCTTCCCATCGCATTGTTCAACAGAACCAGGATATCGAATCGTTTCTGACTACTTAGGATTATCCCCTATGCTTCAAATGGATATGCGTTTAGGAGAAGGTTCTGGCTGTCCTTTAGCTTTCTTTTTAATGGAAAGTTCTGTATATACCATAGAACATATGCCAACTTTTGAAGAAGGAAAATTGGACCGGGATGACTATGTCGATATTAGATAATAGGAATAAAGGAGGAAAATATGCAATTATATACAAAGACCGGTGATAAAGGTCTTACAAAATTAGTAGGTGGTCAAAGTGTTGCAAAGGATTCGGATCGAGTCAATGCATACGGGACTATTGATGAACTAAATACTTGGGTTGGTTATACGATTAGTAAAATGGATCCTGAAGATGAATTGAGAGACGAATTGTATCAGTTACAAAATTATTTGTTTGATTGCGGTTCAGATTTATCTACTCCACATGGTGTTTACCCATATAAAGTGGATGAAAGCCTCATCAAATGGATTGAAGAACGAATTGATACGTATGCGGATATTCCACCAGCTCTGGAAAGATTCATTTTACCTGGCGGTGATGAAATTGCTTCAATGGTTCATGTAGCAAGAACCATTGCGCGTCGTGCAGAACGACATATTGTCGCGACCATGTGGACAAATGAAATTAATAATCAAGTCTTAATTTTTGTGAATCGTTTATCTGACTATTTCTTTGCTCTTGCCAGAGTGATTAATTATCGAAAACACTGTGAGGATATTCCTTATGAAAGAGGAGCAAAAGTGTTTCACAATATTACAAAAGCAGATGTGGAGCGGTGGGCAAAGAAAAATAATAACTAGAATAAAAGCACTACCTCTAATAAAAAAATAGGGGCAGTGCTTTTTTATCTATGTCATAATTTTTGATTAAAGGTGATAAGAAAAACCTTGTCTTTTCCTAAAGGGAAGGACAAGGTTAGAATTCGAAAGCCAGATGTACAACAGTGTACAAATTTCGTGCTAAGCTTCATTGGTTAACAGTAGCTTTCCAAATATTGACTCTGCTTCTTTGCAGATGATGGGAACCCCATCCTTAGAAAATGATACGTACTCATACGTAGAGTCAATAGGGGAAAGCACTATTTTGGTGTATTTCCTAACTGACATCACCACCTTACATCGAGGCGTGAAATCTACTAAAATTTAAGAATAAAGACCTGACTTAAAGCTAAGCTTATCACAGTGGCGGGACCGTGTTGGATTTTCACCAAACTTCCATACTCTTAAAAGTACCAAAATCATTTCTAGTAACTTTATGATAGCACGATCTAGAAGAATCTGCAAGTATTATGATCAAAAAAATAAAATATATGTTTTTTCTTTTGCGTTGTAAGCGTTTTTATGTTATACTTTTTGTAAAGTACAAGGACGTACAATTTTAAGCAATGAAGCTATATGAAATATGCCAAAATTTATACTATTTGGTAGTGTTTCATGTGGCTTCTTTTTATGTTGTTTTAAGAGTTTCAAATGATAAAGGGGTAAAATAAAATAAGAAACTCTGAAAAGAAAGGAGAAAGAATGTATAATATTTACTACAAAACTAAAAAAATTTTTGTCGGCAAAAGGTGCTTTTGGCCCAATTAGAAAACTATCATAACAAAACCATATTGGTTGTTGCTGATCCGTTTTTAAAAGAATCTGGACAGTTAGATAAAATTCTTGATTATTTAGACGCTAGTAACGATATCATAACCTTTACTGATATTGTTCCAGATCCGCCTATTGATGTTATTGTGGCAGGGATTCACGCGACTGAAGGGAAATCAATCGATATTGTCTTATCTGTCGGTGGGGGATCTGCAATTGATGCATCTAAAGCAATGTATTACTTTTGCGAAGAAACAAGGGATTTTTACTGATGTGGAATTGATCTCTATCCCAACTACTAGTGGAACAGGATCTGAAGTGACAAGTTTCGCAGTTATTACTGATGCTGAGAAAGGACAAAAGTATCCGATCGTAGATTGGGATATTCTACCGGATATCGCTATATTAGATTCCAATTTGGTGGAAACACTACCAGCTAATATTACAGCAGATACTGGTATGGATGTATTAACACATGCGATTGAGGCCTATGTTTCAAATAAAAGCAACTGATTTTTCTGATGCTTTGGCTGAAAAAAAGCTATCAAATTAGTATTTGAATACTTGCCTCGTGCATACAAAAATGGACATGATTTAGAAGCACGTGAAAAATGCATGTAGCCTCTACTTTGGCGGAATGGCCTTCAACTCAGCTTCATTGGGGATTAATCATAGTATCGCCCATGCACTGGAGCTAAATCCATATTCCTCATGGACGACTTAATAGCATCTTAATGCCACATATTATCCAGTATAATGCGAATGTGGCAACGACAGGTACCCGTGCTGGTAATTTGAATAAAGAAACTGCTGAAAGATATCAACAGATTGCTCGTTTATTAGGGTTGAGTGCTTCTACACCTATTCTAGGTGTAAGACAATTAGTGGATGCTGTTCGAAAACTTCAGAAAAAAATTAGATCATCCGACTTCTTTAAGATCTTATGGAGTGGAGTGGATGATTTTAATGCTCATAAACGTGAGATTGCGGAAGGCGCTTTATTGGATAAGTGTACGATTACAAATCCGAGAGTCCCTACAGTTGAAGAATTATTGAAGGTTTTAGAACAAGCTTTCTAAAAAGAGTCATTTTAAATTAACAAAAATAGAGTATAAAGTCTAATTCATTTAGTAGAAATGAATCTGCTGGTGAAAATTAAAAAAAGACATGTGAGTTCAAATTTTTTTATGAATATATATATATAATAAAAGTTCACATGATTAATTGGAATTTTTTTAAATTTATTTTTGTTTAATATAGGCTTACTTTTATAATTTTTTTAAAAAGCACTAATAAGTTGTCTTGTATTGGTTTTGCATAGTACATAATTGGATGTTAGTGGTTCTATATTTTATAATCAATTATTTCAAATAGTTAAATTAACATACAAAAAAATTAAAGGATTAAAAATTTCCCTCAAATTTAGGATCTTTAATTTGACACTGTTATGTAATAATTTAATTAATAAATTTTATTGAAAGCGAATACTAAATATAGTATAATCAAATTATTTAGAATTATATTTATTGTAAAAACCAATCCAGAGGTGGTAATAAATGTCAGAAAAAAACAAAGAATGATTCAGGAATACGTTCCTGGTAAACAAGTCACATTAGCACATTTAATTGCTAGTCCTGATCCTGTTATTTTTTTGAAAAATTGAGGGTTACAGACAGATTTTTCGTGATGCTATTGGGATATTGACCATCACTCCAAGTGAGGCTGCAATTATTGCTGTGGATATAGCTACTAAAGCAGCTGGGGTACAGATTGGTTTTGTGGATCGATTTAGCGGATCTGTTGTAATGACAGGGGATGTTGCGTCAGTAGATGCATCACTCCACGCAGTATTAAATGGTTTAGAAGAGATTCTAGGCTTTTCAAGTACAGTTGTAACAAGAACATAATTTCATATGAGGGATGGAGTTTATGAAAGGCAGAATACTAATTTGTGATGATGATCCGATTATTCGCTTAGATATCAAACAAATTTTAGAACAGTCAGATTATGAAGTGGCTGCAGAAGCAAGTGATGGTTTTGAAGCTATTGAACTTTGTCAAAAACACTTTTTCGATCTAGTAATAATGGATATTAAATTACCGTTATTAGATGGTTTATCAGCAGGTAAAAAAATATTAGATGATGAATTAGCATACGGTGTGATAATTCTTTCTGCTTATAATGATGACCATTATATCAAAAAAGCAAGTTTAACTGGTGCTAGTGCTTACTTGGTAAAACCGTTGGATGCAAAGTCTTTAATTCCTACAATAGCAGTTTGTATAGAGAAAGGACGGCAACAGCAATTGCTTTCGAAGGAATTAATTAAAATTAGTAAGAAGCTCGATGATCGAATTGTTTTAGAAAAGGCTAAAGGACTTTTGATGACGAGAGATAATCTTACGGAACCAGAGGCTTTTAAACAGATTCGGACAATCAGTATGCAAAAGCGTGTTCCAATGATTGAAATTGCAAAGTTGCTGTTATTGAATAATGAAGTACAATAATCAGATAAAGAAATTTTGCGAGGATAAAACAGATCTTAATGAAGCAGATATTGATTATTTGATTCGACAATCAGAGGCAGTTTTATCAAGCAAAGAGTTTATGGATAAGGACGTCTTCATTGATGTAAAAATATTTATTCTGATCATGCAATTGTCGTTTTTCATAGAAAGCCTCATACAAAGGAGAGCTTGTATGAAAAAACAGTTGTTGGGCAGTCTGCCTTTTTAGAAAATGAACCTGGGGTTCTTCGTACACTTCAAACAGGTGTTCCTTCTGTGGGTCTTCGAGGACAATCGCAAGAAGGAGTTGCAATTGAACAGACTGTTTTTCCAATTATCAGAGGAAAAAAAGTAATTGCTACTTTAATCGTTGAAAGTGATTTTTCAGATAGTTTCTCATCAAGTTTTTCTCTCCAGCATTCGAAAGGTGACCATTCTTATATTTTTCAAGCACCTTCTGAATCAATCCGGGAAGAAGAGGTATCATTATTAGATTATGTAGAAGATGCAGTATTAGTATTTGATCGAGGAGGATTTTTACTACATTGCAATCAATCAGCGGTTGTCTTATATCGAAGTAAGTTGGGTTACTTAGAAAGTATACAAGGAATGCATTATGATAATCTCTCTTTAGATGGAACAATTTTTTCTGAATTAGTAGAGGATAATTTTTCAAATAGTAATAAAACAGTTAAGTACGGAAAACATTATTTTCAAGTGAAGTGTTATCCCAATGCTCGCAATCATCAAACGATTATTACTATAAAAGATACCAGTGAACTACGGGAAAAAGACAAAGAAATCCAAGAGAGTTTGATTGCTTCTCGAGAAATTAATCACCGAGTTAAAAATCATCTTCAAACCATTATTTCTTTATTGCGATTGCAAGGAGCACAGGTTAAAGAGTTTGGTACAAAAGTTGCTTTTGAAGACTGTATAAACAGAATTTTCTCGATAGTCGCTACCTATGAACTTCTTTTCTAATCAAGAAAAATGAAAAAAATAGATTTGAAGTCTTTGGTTGAAATTGTTTCATCAAATCTTCAACGCTGTTTTTGCAGAAAAATCAGAAATTCAATTAAAATTAAAATTATGTGATGATATTTACTTGGATCATAATAGAGCATCGTCACTGGCATTGGTAATAAATGAATTATTACAAAATGCTTATGAGCATGCTTTTTTTCCAATAAAAAAATATCAAAAATATCAAAAATAAAAAATCAATGTATTCGTTTGCAAATGACGAAAAATGATGATATAATACGTATACAAGTAATTGATAATGGTAGCGGTTACAATGTCGAAACCGTGGGTCAAGAGCATCTTGGCTTAATACTTGTTCAAAGATTTGTAGAGAGTAAATTATCCGGAAGACTAGTCACGACCTCAAACAATGAGGGAACGCAAGTTAAGATAATTTTTAAAGTGTAAATAATTCTAGACTAACAATGAAGTCAGTCGAAAAGCAATGACGCTTAAAGGATGCAAGAAACCGATGTTTCAGTGCATTCTTTAAGCGTCTTTTTTTGGAGGTTTCCTATGTCGGATAAAATTTTGAGTGTTGGGTTAGATCTTGGAACTGCAACTACTCAATTGGTCCTATCTGAACTTACAATTGAAAATATTGCTTCTGTATTTACAATCCCAAGAGTATATATAACGGATAAAAAGTCCTTTATAAAAGTAAAAATTATTTTTACACCAATTTCACATCAGTCTTTGATAGAAGTTGATAAGATAAAAGATTTTGTTATCCAAGAATATCAAAAAGCCGGGATTGAAAAGCAAGATATTCAGATGGGGGCAGTAATTATTACCGGTGAAACAGCTAGAAAAGAAAATGCCAGCCAAGTTTTGCAGGCGTTGAGCGGTTACGCTGGGGACTTTGTAGTTGCTACTGCGGGGCCAGATCTAGAGAGTATTATCGCAGGCAAGGGAGCGTGTGCACACCAATATTCTCAAGAACACCATACTTCCGTTGTAAATATTGATATTGGAGGTGGAACTTCAAACTTCGCTGCATTTCGCGAAGGAGATGTAATTGATACAGGTTGTTTTGATATTGGCGGTCGTTTGATCAAGATTGATCCTAATACACTTAAAATACATTATATTTCACCGAAACTACAAGAAATTATAAAACAAGAAAATTTAAGACTGTTTTTGGATGAAATTGTAAATAGGGATGAATTGAATAAATTAATCCAAATTTTAGTGATAGTTTTAGAAAAGGCAGTTGGGCTTGAAGTGGATGCTCCATATTACGAGTTTTTACAAACCAACCATGGATTGCGACTCGATTATGAATTGAAATGTGTTTCATTTTCCGGAGGAGTAGCCGATGCTATTTATCAAGATTCTGCTACTAATGATTTTGCCTACGGTGATATTGGTATCATATTGGGACGTGCTATTCGTCAATCAAAGATTTTTGAACAAAAGAGAGTGATTGAATCAGCCGAAACAATTCGAGCAACAGTCGTAGGTGCTGGAAGTCATACAACAGAGGTAAGCGGAAGCACCATCACTTATATTTCTAAAACTTTACCGATTAGAAATATACCTGTTTTGAAATTAGCGAAGGACGACGAGCTAGAGAGTTGTGAAAAATTAACAGAAATCATTCATGATAAATTAGAATGGTTTACCTTAGAAAATGAAGTTCAACAGGTTGCTTTGGCAATTAATGGTGAAAAAAGTCCAAGTTTTGTTAGAGTACAAGAATATGCAAGCGCTATCACAAAAGGGATGGGAGAAAGTATTCGAAAGAATATTCCATTACTTGTAGTTGTTAGAGAAGATATGGCAAAGGTTTTAGGGCAATGTTTGTTTGCTGAATTACCAAAAGATTATCCGTTTGTATGTATTGACTCAGTTGATGTCCAAAATGGTGACTACATCGATATAGGTAATCCAGTGATAGAGGGATCGGTCTTGCTGGTCGTTGTTAAAACGTTAGTTTTTAATTAAGAAATTATTAAAGGAGGAGACTTTAAATGATTTTAAAGACAAAAATTATTTGGAAGAGTCTATGAATTCAAATCAGTAAAAGAAGTTCTAGCTAAAGCTAATGAATACAAGTCGGGTGACCAACTTGCTGGGGTGGCGGCTGAATCTTCTGAAGAACGCGTAGCAGCTAAGGTGGTTTTATCACAATTAAAACTATCAGATTTGTTTAACAATCCTGTTGTTCCATACGAAGAGGACGAAGTAACTCGTATTATTATTGATGATGTAAACCTTCGTACTTATGAAAAGATTAAAAATTGGACTGTTTCTGAACTTCGTGAGTGGATTTTAGATAACAACCACCAAAATGTTGATATTCAATGGCTTTCTCGTGGATTAACCTCAGAAATGGTTGCAGCGGTTGCTAAGTTGATGACAAACTTAGACTTGATTGTTGCAGCAAATAAGATTGTCATTACAAAACGCGCTAATACAACCATTGGTATGCCGGGAACATTCTCTTCTCGTTTGCAACCAAACCACACTACAGATGATCCTGATGGAATTATGGCCTCTACAATGGAAGGTTTTGCTTATGGATGTGGGGATGCTCTGTTAGGGTTGAACCCAGTTGATGATTCTGTAGAGAGTACAAAACGAATTCTTCATAAGTTTAATGATTTATCGAAGAGTATAAGATTCCAACACAACACTGTGTGCTAGCTCACGTTACAACTCAGATTGAAGCAATGAACCAAGGAGCTCCAACTGGATTGGTATTCCAGTCTATCGCAGGTTCTGAAAAAGGGAATGCGGCATTCGGTTTTGATGCAAAAGTTCTTCAGGAAGCTAAAGATACAGCTCATAAAGTTGGTACTGCAGCTGGTCCAAACGTGATGTACTTTGAAACTGGTCAAGGTTCTGAGTTGTCATCAGATGCTCACCATGGTGCTGACCAGGTAACGATGGAAGCACGTTGTTATGGTTTTGCGAAACGTTTTGATCCATTCTTGGTTAACACAGTAGTTGGATTCATCGGTCCGGAATATTTGTATGATTCAAAACAAGTTATTCGTGCCGGTTTGGAAGATCACTTCATGGGTAAACTAACAGGTATTTCTATGGGCTGTGACATTTGCTACACAAACCATATGAAAGCTGATCAAAATGACGCTGAAAATCTATTGGTTCTTCTTGGAGCAGCTAATGTTAACTACATCATGGCAATTCCTCATGGTGATGATATTATGTTGAACTATCAAACTACTGGTTATCATGAAACTGCTACGATGCGTGATCTCTTGAACAAACGTCCAATCAAAGAATTTGAAGAGTGGATGGAAAAAATGGGATTGATGAAGGATGGACATCTTACTGAAATCGGTGGAGACGGATCTATCTTTATGAAACAAAATTAGTAAGGAGGTATTGACAGTGAATGAACAAGATTTAAAAGAAATGATTCGTTCTTTGTTAAGCGAAATGGATACAGATACTGTTACAGAGCTAAAAAAGGAAGAGCAAAAGCAAGACTCCGAATTTAAGTCTCTTGAAAAGAATGGTGTTCAACCTGATAAAGAAGAAACGACTATTGAAGATGGAATTATTCCAGATATAACAGAAGTGGATATTCAGGAACAGTTTTTAGTTCCAAATGCAATTAACGAAGAAGCTTATCGTAAAATTAAAAAATTCACACCAGCTCGTTTGGGATTGTGGAGAGCAGGAAACCGTTATAAGACTGAGACAGTTCTTCGTTTCCGTGCAGACCATGCTGCAGCTCAAGATGCGGTGTTCTCAAATGTTTCAGATGATTTTTGTTAAAGAAATGGGATTCATTCCTGTTCAAACAAAAAGCATCAACGAAAAGATGAATACTTAACTCGTCCGGACTATGGTCGTGTATTCCCAGAAGATCAACAGAAAATCATTAAAGAATCTTGTAAACCAAATCCAAAAGTACAAATCGTTGTTGGTGATGGTTTGAGTTCATCAGCGATTGAAGCAAACGTAAGAGATTTCTTACCAGCCTTAAAACAAGGTTTGAAAATGTATGGTCTGGATTTTAATGAAGTTCTTTTCATCAAACATGCTCGGGTAGCTGCAATGGACCAAATCGCTGAACTTACAGGAGCTGAAGTTATCTGTATGCTAGTTGGAGAACGTCCTGGTTTGGTGACAGCTGAATCGATGAGTGCATATATGGCTTATAAACCAACAGTTGGGATGCCAGAATCACGTCGTACAGTAGTATCAAACATTCATAAAGGTGGAACTCCTGCAGTTGAAGCTGGAGCCTACGTGGCTGAAATTATTAAGAAGATTCTTGATAATAAGAAGTCAGGGGTAGAATTAAAATAGAAATGGGGTTTAGATTTGAAAAATGATAGACTTGGCGCTAACGTATTAAGTGCATTATTAATTCCTAATGTAGATGCAGGGTTAGCAGCATCATTGGAACTGAAACCACATCATAGAAGTTTGGGAATTGTTACCTCTGACTGTGATGATGTAACCTATGTTGCTTTGGATGAAGCGACAAAAGCAGCTGATGTTGAAGTTGTTTATGCTCGTAGTATGTATGCTGGAGCTGGGAATGCTTCTACTAAGTTAGCTGGTGAAGTTATCGGTATTTTGGCGGGTCCAAATCCGGAAGAAGTTCGTAGTGGCTTAGATGTTGTAGTTTATGAAATTGAAAACGGAGCTAGTTTCTATAGTGCAAATGATGACGACAGCATCCCATATTTTGCTCATTGCATTTCAAGAGCAGGTAGTTATCTTTCAGAAGGTGCAAACGCAGAAGAAGGAACAGCCATTGCTTATTTAATTGCTCCTCCTGCAGAAGCTATGGTAGCTCTTGATGCAGCTTTAAAAGCTGCTGATGTATCGGTTGGTGCATTTTATGGACCACCAAGTGAAACAAACTTTGCAGGTGGATTATTGATTGGCTCTCAATCTGCATGTCGTGCAGCATGTGATGCATTTGCCCAAACTGTTCAAAGTATTGCAGATAATCCAAAGAGTTATTAAGATGAGGTGTGCTTATGGCAGAAAAAGCACTTGGATTAATTGAAGTACGAGGTTTTCTTGGGGCAGTCGTAGTTGCCGATGCTGCACTGAAAGCTGCCAACGTCTCACTATTGAATGTAGAAACTGTTAAGTCAGGGTTAAATACGGTTCAATTGGTTGGAGATGTTAGTGCAGTAAGATCAGCAGTGGAAGCTGCAGTTGAGATTGCACAAGATCAACCATACTATCTTCATAGTCACGTGATTGCACGATTAGACTCGCAAACTGATTCGATCCTCCTTCCAATTCAAAAAGGAAGTGAATAAAGATGTGTCCAAAGCTGAAACTTCTTCATCTTTAGAAGAGAGTGTTTTTAGAAGTGATTGATTTGATAGATGTACCTGAAGTTAATCCACAACCTTTAATATCAGATAATGAAACAGCTTTTTGTTGAAGATATCATTTCTGATGTTATAGTTGAAGAAGAGGTTCTAACAGAAGGACAACAGAAATATTCTGAGGAAGAATTAAATAAATTCAAAGTTGTTGAATTAAGAAGTATTGCTTATCGGGAAGATAAAAATCGATCTATCTAAGAAAGAAATTAAATTTGCGAACAAAACAATTACTAATTCAAGCTTTACTGAAATTGAAATCATAGGAGAAAGTTGAATGTATATTGAAGATAAAGATCTTTTTATCTATACAAGAAGTTCGCCATTTGATTCAACGAGCTAAAGTTGCACAACAAAAAAACTAGCATTGATGAGTCAGGAACAAATCGATACGATTGTAAAAGTTGTAGCTAAAAGCTTGTTATGATCAAAGAGAACGTTTTAGCCAAAATGGCCGTAGAAGAAACTGGATTTGGGAAGTGGCAAGATAAAGTTTTAAAAAAATGCCCTTGCCTCAAAAAGGTATTCTTGAAGAAATCAAGGATATGCGTACAGTTGGTATTTTTGAACGAAGATAAAGAAAACAAAGTTATTGAAGTTGGTGTTCCAGTTGGTGTGGTTGCCGGATTAATCCCTTCAACCAATCCAACTTCAACAGTCATGTATAAAGCGCTTATCGCTTTAAAAAGGTGGAAACAGTATTGTTTTCTCTCACACCCACATGCTGCAAAAATGTATCAATGAAACTGTTGATATTATTAAAAAAAGCTGCAGTTTCAGCAGGGTGTCCCGAAGGTGCAATCGGTGTTATTCAACGAGTTTCTATTGAAGCAACCAATGAATTGATGAAACACAAAGATACAAACTTGATCTTGGCAACTGGTGGGAATGCAATGGTAAAAGCTGCGTATTCATCAGGAACACCTGCCATTGGGGTAGGTCCTGGTAATGGTCCAGCCTTTATCGAAAAAACTGCAGATATCCCTAAAGCAGTTCGTCAAATTCTCGATTCAAAAACTTTTGATAATGGTGTTATCTGTGCTTCTGAACAATCAATCATTGTAGAAGAAGAAACAAAAGACAAGGTTGTTGAAGAGTTTAAACGTCAAGGTGCTTACTTTGTTCCAAAAGAAGATGCAAAGAAATTAGGGGCCTTCATCATTCTACCTAGTGGAGCAATGAATCCAAAAATGGTAGGTAAAACACCTCAAGTGATCGCTAAACTGGCAGGAATTTCTGTTCCAGATGATGCCCGTGTCTTGATTGCTGACGGTGAAGGAGTTGGAAAACAATATCCTTATTCTATGGAAAAACTAGCTCCTGTTCTTGGTTTCTACACTGTTAAAAATTGGGAAGAAGCATGTGAGTTGAGTATTCGGATTCTTCATCATGAAGGAGCTGGACACACATTAGCTATCCACACCCAAGATGAAAGCATTGTTCGAGAATTTGCTTTAAGAAAACCTGTTTCAAGACTTTTGGTCAATACTCCTGCTGCTTTAGGAGGAGTTGGTGCTACAACAGGTTTGTTCCCAGCCTTTACTTTGGGTTGTGGAGCTGTAGGTGGAAGCGCAACATCTGACAATGTAAGCCCATTGAATTTGATTAATATTCGCCGTGTCGCTTATGGTACTGCAGAATTGTCAGATCTGAGAAAGGCTGAAAATCAAGAAAATCTTGACTGTCAACGCTGTGAAGTTGATAAGCAAGTAGATGAAGAACAATTAGTTGATCTGCTTGTTCAACGTGTGTTATCAAAATTAACTAAATAACTTATTCATTTCATAATTGGAGGAAATTAAAATGGCAAACGCAAACGCATTAGGAATGGTTGAAACAAAAGGTTTAGTAGGTGCTATCGAAGCAGCAGATGCTATGGTAAAAGCAGCAAACGTTACATTGATTGGTAAACAACAAGTCGGTGCTGGATTGGTAACTGTAATGGTTCGTGGTGACGTAGGTGCGGTTAAAGCAGCAACAGACGCAGGAGCAGAGCAAATGCTGAAATTGTGGGTGAATTAATTTCAGTTCACGTAATCCCACGTCCACACTCTGAAGTAGAAGTTATTCTACCACATCCATCAGCTGAATAATTAGGTTTAATAATAGGAGGAAAAGATTATGTCAAACGCAAACGCATTAGGAATGGTTGAAACAAAAGGTTTAGTAGGTGCTATCGAAGCAGCAGATGCTATGGTAAAAGCAGCAAATGTTACATTGATTGGTAAACAACAAGTTGGTGCTGGATTGGTAACTGTAATGGTTCGTGGTGATGTAGGTGCAGTTAAAGCAGCAACAGATGCAGGAGCAGCAGCTGCTGAAAATGTAGGTGAATTAATTTCAGTACATGTCATCCCACGTCCACATTCTGAAGTAGAAGTTATCCTACCTCATAAAGAGTAGATTTTTATAATTTCTCATGCAGGTAATCAGCAATTAATGTTTTGATAGGAATAAGCATTTTGATGTAAAGAATATTCATTCATGTTAATAGCTGTACGAGGTTGGGAAGTTGAATCTCAACCTCGTTGTATCCCTGTGGTTAATTTGTGGTAGAAGGATGTGAATGCATGACAGTTTATACTGAATCACGAATTAGAAAGCTAATAAAAAGATGGCAAGATCAGTGAGCAAAAATATCTTAAAAACTTTCGAATGATGATAAATTGACTCCAGTCGCAAAAGGTTTTTTTGCATGATCGCCATATTCAGATAGTTTATTCTGATTTGCCAAATAAAAACTCAAACAGAGATTAGTAAACCATTTCATATGACTGTTTCGTCTCTAGAAGAGTCTGCTGTGTATCCACTACTTTTTCAAGCTAACGAAACTATATACGTATTTTTCTAAAATGCCAAAAGGAACTTCATCTTTCATATTTAGATGAGAAAGTTGATCAATTAGGGATTTTTACTTCAAATAGTAGAAAAACTTGTCGGCTGTTATATCGAAGAGGATATCTCATTTTATAATCCAAATTTTTGGGACAAATGAAGATTTACAGTCCATTCGAGTCATTAAACAGTTGGATCAAGGTAGTATAAGAGTTGATTTTTAAATGTGAAAGCTGGAAACTTTCTTGTTATGAATTATATATTGAAATTGTAAATATCCGTAAGGAATTGATGCTAGTATCATCGGATAATCAAGATATTTATGCAGAGAAACTGATTGCATTATTGAAATCAATTGAGGTTTTAGTGTGGCTTATTTTTAGAATAGAATGTGGAGAATAACAATGTCATTTGAAAATTTAATTGATAAAGTTATTGATAGGATTCAAAATGAATTAGATGGCTCATTTGAAGTGGAAGCTAGTGGGAGACATGTACATTTAAGTCGTAAAAGAATTAGATGCACTGTTTGGGACTGGATATGAATTGACAAAGGCTAAAGATTTATCTCAGCCTGGACAATATGCTTCAAAAGAACGGTTGACTGTAGTAGGTCCCTAAAGGAGCTTTTTCATAATGTCGTTATTTTGGGACCTGTTAGAAAAGAGTCTCAAGTAGAGGTATCACTTACAGACTGCTTACAACTAGGAGTCAAAGCTCCTATTCGTGAAAGTGGTGATATTGAAGGTACTCCAGGTATTGTATTAGTGAATGGTGATAAGTCGGTTTCCTTGGATAAAGGTTTAATTGTTGCTAAACGCCATGTTCATATGACACCTGAAGATGCTGAAAAATTGGGCGTAAAAAATCATGATATTGTAAAAGTAAAAGTTGAAGGAGCAAGACCTTTAGTCTTTGACGACGTTGTGATTCGTGTGAGTCCAAAATTTGCAACTTATATGCATATCGATTACGATGAAGCCAATGCTTGTGGTTTTAGCAAAGGAATCCGTGGTCGGATTATTAAAGACTAGTATTGGTTGTTGGAGGTAGGTCAAAAATGGAGAATCTAGATAAGATCGTAGATTTGATTACAGACCGTTTAATGGATAAAATACAGGTTGAAACGCATAAGGCCTCAGTATTTGTTATCGGAGCATTTGATATTCCTGAAATCGTATCGAAAGAAGGTTATCAAGTTGTGAAACAATCAAGTAGTGCTGATATCATTCTAGTAGAATCAATTGGTTTTGATGCAATGATGCGAATCGCTTCTTTGTGTCCGCTAAATGCTGATGAAGCTGTTGTCATTAAAAAGTTTGTTGAAAGGAAAGAAAGTTTTGGTTCCAGTAGAATCATTTGACTTCCATCAGTTTAAACAAACTTCAAAAAGCCTTATTGTTTCAAGATCTTCAAGAACAGTACGAAAAGCTTCTTCGATATGGTGTTCAATTCTATAAAAAAGAAGAATTGCTATCATTGCTAGAAGAATCTACTTGTGGAGAAAACAATAAACCTTTAAATGATGTGACAAAGAATGAAACACAACCGAAATCTGTTGAAAAGGTTGGCTTATTAACTGAAAAAAAGTTAATTGAAATGAACCTATCTGATCATGATAGGATTCGAATTAAAAAAAGGAATGATTGTGACCGCTCTTGCGAAAGACTATTTGAAACGTCACAATATTATAATAGAAGAATAAGGAGTAGCGAGATGTTTGTTGGGAAAGTGAAAGGAAGTCTATGGGCTACAAGAAAAGATGAAAAAAACTTAATGGATTAAAAGTTTTTTAGTGGTCGAGCGACAACTGGATGACCATCAAACAGATCCTGCCTTAGTCATTGCTCGCTGATTGTATTGGTGCTGGTGAAGGTGATCAAGTGTTGGTCACTACAGGAAGTTCAGCTCGTGTGAGTTTGAATAGACAGGATGTCCCAGTAGATATGGTCATAGTAGGTATCATTGATAAAGTTGAGTATCAACTGGATGATTATTGAAAGTAGGGATTAATTTATGAGTATAAATGAAATTATCATTTACATTATGGTTCTGTTTATGCTTGTCGGTGCAGTTGATAAATGTATCGGCGGGAAATTGGGCCTTAGTGAAAAGTTTGAAGAGGGAATTATGGCTATGGGGGCGTTAGCGCTTTCTATGGCAGGGATTATGGTAGTAGCTCCTTTGTTGGCTGACTTATTAAAAACCTGTTATTGTACCTCTTTATGGTTTGGTAGGTGCGGATCCTTCGATTTTTTTGCAACAACATTTATTGCAAATGATATGGGTGGAGCACCTTTAGCCTTAAGCTTAGCGCAAGATAAAGCTGTTGGTGATTTTGCGGCCTACGTTTTAGGTTCTATGATGGGACCAACAATCGTGTTTACAATACCTGTTGCTTTAGGAATTATCGAAAAATCAGATCGTCCTTTCTTGGCTCGTGGTATTTTGTACGGTTTGGTAACCGTACCTGTCGGATGTTTAGTTGGTGGACTTCTAGTTCCAGGTTTATCATTTGGTACTTTGTTAATCAACTTGATCCCTATCGTAATTGTATCTGCACTTATTTTCTTAGGTTTACTTCTTATTCCTAATGGAATGATTAAAGGATTTGAAATCTTTGGTCAAATTATTGTTGTGATTGCAACATTAGGTTTAGCATTTGGTGCTGCACAACTCTTAACCGGAAATGAATGGTTGATTAATCTATATCCAAAAGGTGCAGAAACGCTTCAAGAAGCCTTTGTCGTTGTCGGTTCGATTGCAGTAACCTTGGCGGGAGCTTTTGGTTTAGTTGCAGTATTTACAAAAGTTGCCAACAAACCTCTTTCAGCTATTGGTAAATCATTAGGAATGAATGAAGTAGGTGCCGCTGGTTTTAGTTGCTTCTTTAGCAAAATAACATTGCCATGTTCCAAATGTTAAAAGATATGGACAAACGTGGTAAAATCTTGAACATTGCCTTTTGCTGTATCTGCATCATTTGTAATTGGGGACCACTTAGGATTTACTGCTGGACAAAATGCTAAAATGATTGTTCCAATGATGATTGGTAAGTTTGTTGGTGGGGTGACTGCTGTATTACTTGCCTACTTCTTGACTAAGAAAGAAGCCTAATTGGGGGTAAAAATAAATGGATTATAATCGTACAGATATTGAATCTTTGGTTCGCAAAATTCTTTTAGAAGAATTGGCTGGGAAAGGTTCGGCTAAGCGTGTTAGTAAAGCTGGTGTAGCATCTATTTCATTACCAAGTTTAGATGTTCGTCCTGAAGATCGTTTGGATACAGGAAATCCAGACCATCAAGTCTATACACGAGATCTTTTAACACTGGAAGAAAGTCCTCGACTTGGCTTAGGTTTGATGACCATGGACAAGACAACCTTCCCTTGGCATTTAGATTATGATGAAGTAGATTATGTCATTGAAGGTCGTTTGGATGTTATTTCTGGTGATGAAGTCATGAGTGCTGGTCCGGGTGAAATCATCTTTTATTCCAAAGGGAAGTGATATTCAATTTTCTGTTAAAGATAAGGCACGATTTATTTATGTGACTTATCCAGCAGATTGGCAAGGATAATCAACGTTATAATAAATTTTTTATAAGGAGCACCACATGCGTGCTCTTTTTTTGATTGCGTTTACAATTTTTCATTGACAAATCCTATAATTTATATTAGAATGAAAGCATCTTTAATGTGAAGAACCAAATGGAGCACAACGAGGTGCTGAGTAATTTAATAGCAACGGAGCTACAAAAAAAATAGTGTATTTTTTTGTAGCTCTATTTTTTCAAGAGATTGAGGTGTTAGGATGAAGCAGTTTATGTTAGCTGGTGTATCTAGTGGTGTTGGAAAAAAACAACAGTAACACTAGCTGTATTAAGAGCTTTAACAGACATGGGGTACAAAGTTCAACCGTATAAAGTAGGTCCTGATTACATTGATACCTCTTACCATAGTCGCATAACGAAGAACACTTCTCGTAACCTAGATAATTTTTTGATTCCAGATACTGATTATCTGAAGTGGTCTTATTATCGATGGCATCAAAATTGTGATGTAGCAGTGGTAGAAGGGGTGATGGGGCTTTATGATGGTTTAGGGACTGATAAAGATTGTGCATCTTCTGCCTCTGTTGCAAAACAGCTCAATCTACCTGTCGTTTTAATTATTGATGGGAAATCAACTTCGACTTCAGCGGCAGCAATTGTACATGGCTTTTCTTCATTTGACTCTGATGTAAATATCATTGGTGTTATTATCAACCGTGTTGCTTCTGAAACGCATTATCAACTAATTAAGGGAGCGATTGAGCGCTACACTGATATTGAAGTTTTGGGCTATTTCCCTAAAAATGTTCAAGTTGAACTTCCTTCTAGACATTTGGGTTTGATTCCCTGATATAGAGATGGATGATCTTGAAGAAAAAAATTTGCTATTCTTGGAGAGCAGGCTAAAAAAAACGATTCAGTTTGATCGTTTATTGGAAAAAGTTGATAGGGAATCAGTGAAACTTTCTTCTCCATTCAAACTTCAAAATACCACTCCATTAACCATTGCTTATGCACTTGATGATGCTTTTCACTTTTATTACGAAGATAATCTTGATTTATTGAGAAGTTTTAATGTGAATCTGATTCCATTTAGTCCTTTGCATGATGAACGCTTACCAGAAGCTGATGCTTATTATTTTGGTGGGGGGTATCCAGAGCTGTTTGCAAAAGAATTGTCTAACAATCTCTCGTTTAGAAAATCAGTTCTAGAAGCTCATCAAAAAGGAATCCCAATCTATGCTGAGTGCGGAGGATTGATGTATCTTGGAAAAAATCTTGAGATTGAAGATCAGTTCTTTAAAATGGTTGGGGTATTTGATGGCACTAGTGTGATGACCAACGGACTAAAACGTTTTGGTTACTGTTTTGCAACCACTAATGAAGATTCTTTATTTGGTCCGTCTGGTACGGAAGTTCGAGGCCATGAGTTCCATCATTCCATCTTCAATACTTCTGAAAAAACAGTTTTAGACCTCAGAAAAGAAAGAGATGGAGAAGTGGTTTCCAATTGGACAGGGGGCTACCAGAAAGGGAGAACTTTTGCAAGTTATCTTCATGTTCATTTTTATCAAAAGGAACAACTTCTTATGAGTTGGATTGATTATATCTTGGAGTCAAAATAATGATAATTATTGCAATTTTTATCGCTCTTCTTCTTGATTGGTTAATTGGAGACCCTTATTCTTGGCCCCACCCAGTTAAGCTGATAGGAAATTTTATTTATGCTTGTTTGAAACTTGAGAACCTAAAAACAAAATTTCCTTTTCTGTTTGGCATACTTCTGTGGTTCTCTACGGTTAGCTTGACAGTTTCCATCACGTATGGAATCTTGTGGGGGGCTAGTCAGCTTCACCCGATTCTTTATTGGATTTTGTGGATTTATTTAGCCTACACCTGTTTAGCAACTCGCTCTCTGGCTTTTGAAGCTCTGAAAGTTTATAAGGCAATTCAGTCTGGTTCCATTGAGAAGGCTAGGTATCAAGTGGGAATGATCGTAGGGAGAGAAACAGATCAGCTTACCATACCTGAAATTTGTAATGCAACAATTGAAACCGTCGCAGAAAATGCAAGTGATGGAGTGATCGGCCCCTTATTGTGCTTATTTATTGGCGGTCCAGTATTCGCAATGGGATACAAAGCTATTAATACGCTAGATTCAATGGTCGGTTATAAAACAGCCAAATACCGAAAGATTGGATATGTTTCGGCTAAAATAGATGATTTGGTCAATCTCATTCCTGCCCGTTTAACTTGGTTGTTTATGATGGCAAGTACCAGAGTCCTGCAATTGATTTCAGAAATGCCATAAAAAAATTGGCTGGAGAGATCGCTACCAACATGCGAGTCCAAATAGTGCTTTCCCTGAGTCGGTCGTGGCAGGTGCCTTAGGGATCCAATTAGGTGGAGCCCATGTCTATCATGGTGAGTTGATTACAAAACCTACTATTGGTGATCCTACAAGAAGTGTAGAAGCAGATGATATTTTATCCTCCATTTCTATGCTTTATATGACAACGACGATTTCAGTTTTCGTTTTGTCGATCATTTATTTTATTCTAGTAATTTATTAAAAGAGGAGTATGTATGTCCTATATCAAAAACCCTTCCTCAATTGAGGAAAAAAGTTTTCAGATCATTCAATCTGTCATTGACCGGGATCATCCTGGCTATGAATTTCATGAAGATATGGAAGAAGCCATTATTAAACGTGCAATTCATACCACGGGTGATTTTGACTATCTCTATACCATGAAATTTATCAATCATGTTAATGAACGTATTGTTGATGTGATTCAGGATAAAGGAACCATCATAGTTGATTCAAGCATTTCTTTAAATGGGATCAATAAACGAGTGTTGGACCAAATGGGCGTTTCTTACCGTTGCTTGATTAATGATGAAGATGTCATCCAACTTGCTAAGGAAAAAAATATCACTCGAGCTATGGCTGCTGTTGAAAAAGCAACAGAGATAGAAGGGCCTAAAGTATTTGCTTTTGGTGGTGCTCCTACTGCTTTGTTCCATCTCCTTGATTTGATCAAAGAGAAAAAAGTAGATGTAGATGCGATTATCGGTGTTCCCGTTGGGTTTATCAATGTCCTAGAATCTAAGGAAGCATTATTAGCAACCGATTTGCCTGTTATGGTAAATGAAGGGCGTAAGGGGGGAAGCACCCTTGTCGTAGCGATTATTAATGCGATTATCTATCAAATGCAAACGATTGTGACCGATGACTATGTTCGTTATTCTACAGCTTTAAATGATAAAAAGGATAAGTTATTTATGAGTTATATAAAAGTATCAAATCAAATTGAAGAAGCCAGCTTTTAAAAAAAGATTCAAGAAATCATTGATCAGGAGCACCCAGATATTGTTTTTGATAATCCATTTCATGAAGCGGTTTGGAAACGAGTTGTTTTTTGCGAGTGCAGATTTCGATTACCTCTACAATATCAAATTTTCAAATGATGCCATCGACCATATTCTAGATGTTATCAAAAATAAAGGAACTATTTTCACCGATACGACCATGGTTCTAGGTGGATTTAATAAAAGAATCTTGGATGAACTAGGGGTGGCCTACAGATGTTTGGTAAATGAACCAGCAATCTTTGAAGAAGCTAAGGCAAAAGGGATCACTCGTTCTATGGCAGCAGTAGAACATGCAGCCAATGAATTGGGTCCCTAAATTGTTTGTATTTGGAAACGCTCCAACTTCTATCTTTAAAGTCTTGGATATGGTAGAAGAAGGAACACTAGTCCCTGATGCTGTTATTGGTGTTCCGGTTGGCTTTGTCGGTGCGGCAGAATCAAAACAGAAACTGCATGAGAGCCCAATTCCTTCTATTGTTGCATTGGGAAGTAAGGGAGGAAGTACGATTGCAGCAGCAGTGGTCAATGCCATCCTGTACCAGTACAAACAAGAAATGTATGATTACCAACGCTTCGTAGTCCCAAATAATTAAGTAGTGAAGGAAATGGAACTATATGGATGATTACGCATATGTCAATGGAAAAAAACTAAGAAAAGGGTTCACTACTGGAACTTGTGCGACAGCTGCTACAGCTGCAGCGATTAGCATGATATTGAATCAAGATATCGAAGAAAAAGTTACAGTTTCTACGGCGAATGGAGTCGAAGTAACAATGGATATCAAAGATCCTTCTTTTGGTGAACTGACTGCTAGTGCTGCTGTCGAAAAGGATGGCGGGGATGATGCAGATGCGACGCACGGACTCCTGATTTATTCGACAGTGACACTCTTACCGGATTCAAATGATATTGAGATTGATGGAGGAGAAGGTGTTGGTCGAGTTACACAAAAAGGACTGAAATGTGATGTTGGAATGGCAGCGATCAATCCAACTCCTCGGGCCATGATTGAAAAAACAGCCCGACAATTACTTGGTCCAAATTGCGGAGCGAAGATTATTATTTCGGTACCGGGTGGAGAAGAAACAGCCAAGTTGACCTATAATTCTCGTTTAGGAATTGTAGGAGGCATCTCTATTTTGGGGACGACAGGAATTGTTAATCCTATGTCGGAAGAGAGTTGGAAAGCTTCTATTACGATTGAATTAACCATGTTATACAATCAAGGGTATCGATCAGTAGTTTTAGCTCCTGGAAATTATGGCGAAGACTTTGCGACCAATGTGCTTGGGATTCCACCTCATCGGATTGTGAATATGAGTAACTTTGTTGGTCATGTCCTAAAAGAGGTTCAGCGGATCGGATTTACTCGTGTCCTTATGGTTGGACATATGGGTAAATTTGTCAAGGTGGCTGGTGGGATCTTTTCGACCCATAGTAAAGACTCAGATGCACGGATGGAAATCATCATGGCCAATCTAGCATTGCTGGGGGCTCCAGTCGAACTTCTTGAAAAAGTTGATCAGTGCATTACAACAGATGCAGCAGGTACTTGATTGAGGAGTATCACTACGAAGAAGTTTATCAAGTGCTGGTGGACAAGATGAAATTCCGTTCGGAACGTTTGCTGCGAAATCGGAAGCCGGAAGTCAGCATCGATGTAGTGACTTTTGGGACAGAAGCTGGGTATCTAGCATCAACACAAACATTGGAAGAAATAGCGGAGGAATGGACGTGATCTATGTAATTGGAATAGGGCCTGGAGCCCCTTCCTATGGACTTTTGGGAAGTGAAGAGATATATGAAAAGGCAGACTATATTCTTGGAAGCGAGCGACATTTAGAAATTCTTCCAGCTGCCTATCAAGAAAAAGGAGTTGTACCTCCAAAGAAACTTGCGGGGTTGGCTCAATTAATAGAGTCTTATCCAGAAGACTCAACTATTCTTTATCTGGCTTCAGGTGATCCCTTGGTTTATGGTTTAGGAAAATGGTTATCTGAAAAATTTAAGGGGCGCGTGGTCATTCAGCCAGGTATTTCGTCTTTTCAGTATTTGGCAAGCAAGGTTTCTTTGCCAATGAATGAAGCCTACTTGACGAGTAGTCATGCGAAGATTCCTAATTTTGATTTCATCCTTTCTTTACCAAAAGTATTTATGGTAACCGATAAAAAAATTGGTCCATATGAAATTGCTCAAGAAATTAAAAAACGGGGCTTGAAAAAAGTCTTAGTCATAGGTGAAAATCTTAGCTATGAAGATGAAAAAATTGAAATTTTAGCAGAATATCAAGTTATCGATCGACAATATGAAATGAATGTGGTGGTGATACTAAATGAAGGATTCGGCATTTATTAGAGCAAAGGTCCCAATGACTAAAGAAGAAGTCAGGGCTATCAGTATTGATAAATTAGACTTGCATAAAGCTAAGAGAATGTTGGATGTTGGCTCTGGTACGGGTAGTGTAACCATTCAAGCAGCTGTTTCCTTTCCAAATTTGGAAGTCGTTGCAATTGAGCAAAATGAAGAAGCAGTTGCACTGACACAGGAAAATATTGATTACTTTGGATGTCAGAATATTACTCTAATAAAAGGCAAAGCTCCTGTTGAGCTAGAAGGACAATTTGATGCTATATTTGTCGGTGGAACCGGTGGCAACATGGCTGAAATATTTGAGTGGTGTGAACATCTGTTAGTTCCTGGAGGACGATTTGTTCTAAACTTTATCCTCTTGGAAAATGCTATGGAAGCTATTCAACTTGCTGAAAAATTGGAATGGCAAGACTTAGATGTTGTATCTATTCAAGCTAGTAGATGGTCTGCTTTGGGCAAAGGCCACTATTTTAAACAGCAAAACCCAACGATCATTGTCTCAGCTGTAAAACCAGAAAGGAATTAAATATATGTCAATTGTACATTTTGTCGGTGCAGGACCTGGTGATGTGGATCTCATTACTCTAAAAGGTTACCGCAAATTATCCCAAGCAGATGTAGTTATCTACGCAGGTTCTCTTGTAAATCCAGATCTCCTTCAATACTGTAAAGAAGGTGCGGAGATTCATGACAGTGCTTCTATGCATTTGATGGAAATTATTGATGTGATGGAAGAAGCTGTTAAAGCTGGAAAAGACGTCGTCCGTTTGCAGACAGGGGATTTCTCTATCTACGGTTCTATTCGTGAGCAAACAGAAGAGATGAAGAAGAGAGGCATTGAATTTGACTGTATTCCTGGAGTGAGCTCTTTCTTAGGTGCAGCTTCAAGTATTGGAACAGAATATACGGTCCCTGAAGTCTCTCAAAGTGTGATTATCACTCGCATGGCCGGACGGACCCCAGTTCCTGAACGAGAATCCCTCCGAAGCTATGCTCAGCACAGAACCTCTATGGCCATTTTCTTATCTGTACAAGGCATTGAAAAAGTGGTGGCTGAATTGGTTGAGGGTGGTTATCCAATAGAAACACCTGTCGCAGTAATCTATAAGGCAACTTGGCCAGATGAACGCAAGGTCTTTGGGACATTGGAAACCATTGCTGAGAAGGTCAAGGAAGCTAAAATTAGAAAAACTGCCTTGATTTTAGTTGGAGATTTCTTGGGTGAAGAGTTTTACTACTCTAAGCTCTATCACAAAGATTTCCACCATGAATTCCGTAAAGGATTGAGTTCGCATGCTAAATGATTCCCCTCGTTACGCCATTGTGGCGGTTACTAACAATGCAAAAGAATTAGGACTAGTGCTCAAGGAAAAACTAGGGATTGATTGTCCAGTCTATACCACTGTGAAAATCGCTGACTCTCGAACGGTACCGATTGAAGGACGTGTCATTGAAGGGCTCAGGAAAGTTTTCCAAGAAGTTGATGTTTTAATCTGTATTATGGCGATCGGTGCCGTTGTCAGAGGCATTGCCCCTGTTATTAAAGACAAAACAACCGATCCTGCTGTGATCGTTATGGATGAGAAAGCCAATCATGTGATTAGTTTATTGAGTGGTCACTTAGGTGGGGCCAATCAAGTTACACTTAAAATCGCTGAATTATTAGATTCAAATCCAGTGATCACGACTGCGACAGATACACAAAATGTTGTAGCCTTGGATAATATTGCCAAAGAAGTAAATGGGTGGCGGGAAGAATTGCGCCACTTAGTGAAAGTATTTAATTCTTATTTAGCCAATAAGGACTGTGTCTATTTTTATCAAGAAAGGCCTTGGGTTTCTGACCTGAGAGGGCTAACAGTTATTGAGGAAAGTCAGATACAGGAAGTACTTGCTAATAAGAGCCCATTTATTTGGTTGACCTCTCAAGCAGTTGAGGTTGACGAAGAAGTGGTAGCCCTGATTCATCCAAAACCCTATGTCTTAGGAGTTGGGGCAAAGAAGGATCTTCCACCTTCAACTTTTATGGAATCATTCCGAGCGTTTTGTGAACAAGAGGGAATCTCCAGTTCAGAAATCGCTAAGATAGCTAGTATTGATGTCAAAAAAAATGAACAAGCTATACTAGCATTAGCTCAAGACCTAGATTGTCCGTTTGTCACTTATTCTAAGGAAGAACTTCAAGTAGTAGCTGATAAGTATCCTCAATCGGAATTTGTGAAGAAGACTGTAGGTGTAGGAAGTGTCGCACTTGCTAGTGCGGACCTTGCAAGTAAAGGAAATGTGCTGACCCAACGGTTCGCACAAAACGGTGCAACATTTGCACTTGGTAAATTAGGTAACAATTATTAAATATTAATTTTAAGGAGAAATAAATATGTTATACGTTATTGGACTTGGCCCTGGTAAAGAAGAATTGATGTCTCAAGAAGCATTGGAAGCTATTAAAGATTGTGAAATTATTGTTGGTTATTCTACCTACATGCGTTTGATCAAAGATCTTGTAAAAGATAAAGAAATGGTTGCGACTGGTATGCGTCATGAGATTGAACGTTGTCAAAAAGCCATCGACCTTGCTCATGAAACTGGAAAAATGTCGGTGTTGTTTCTAGTGGTGACGCAGGTGTGTACGGAATGGCTGGTTTGATTCTTGAATTGTTAGAAGAAAACGATACTCTTAAAGTAAAAGTTGTACCTGGAATTACAGCAAGCTTGGGAGCCGCTGCAGTGATGGGTGCACCTTTGATGAATGATTTCTGCCATATTTCACTAAGTGACTTGATGACGCCTTGGGAAATGATTGAAAAACGTCTTCATGCAGCAGCACAAGGGGACTTTGTAGTTTGTCTCTACAACCCAAGAAGTAAAGGTCGTCCAGAGCACTTGTCAAGAGCACTCGAAATTATGTCTGAATACAAAGCCAAAGATACGATTGTCGGAATCGGAAAAGATATTGGACGTAAGGACGAAGAAATTATTTTGACGACGATTGAAGACTTAGATGAAACTCTTGTAGATATGACAACGATTGTCATTGTCGGAAACAAAGAAACTTATGTGAAAAATGGACGCATGATCACACCTCGAGGATATACACTATGATGAAACTGCTTTTCGGTGGAACTGCTGAAAGTACGGAAGTCCTTGAATTTCTTTCACAAAAGAATATTCCTGTCACGACCTCTGTTGTTTCGGATTATGGACGTCATTTAGCATCTAAATTTGGACAAGATGTAGTCCAAGGGAGAATGACTGCTCAAGATATGGTTGATTTCATCAAAAAAAATGAAGTTGACGAAATTATTGATGCTTCCCATCCTTTTGCTGACATTGTTTCTCAGGAAGCAATAAAAGCAGCAAATCTGGCTGGCATCCCTTATGTACGCTTCGAGAGACAAGCTACAAATGATTTATCTGGAGCAACGGTTGTTCATTCGACAGAAGAAGCCATTGAATACATGAAAGAGAAGCAGTACAAAACTGTCTATTTAGGGACAGGAAGTAAAACTTTGCCCTTATTCGTACATGGTTTACCTGACTCTCTCGCATTGTAGTCCGAGTTCTTCCGACTTCAGAAGTCCTTAAGGGCTGTGAAGAGTTAGGACTTGTTCCGGATCAAATTGATGCCATCAAAGCTCCTTTCTCTAAAGAATGCAATAAAGAATTATTAGCACGCTCGAAAGCAGAAGTATTTGTTTCTAAAGAAAGTGGAAATATTGGTGGTATTCGAGAAAAGATTGAAGGTTGCCAAGAACTAGGAATGGATTGTGTGATTATTTCACGGCCAATCGTTCATTATCCTAAAGTGGTTTCAACTATTGAAGAATTGGAAGCCTATTTGAAGAAAGAGGTGGCAGAATGAGTGGCTTTGTTAGTCTAGTTGGTGCAGGTCCAGGTGATGAGGAATTAATTTCTGTAAAAGGAGCTCGCAGACTAGAGGAGGCAGATGTTCTGATCTATGATCGTTTAGTGAATCCCATGCTTCTAACTTACACAAATGCAAATTGTGAAAAGATCTATGTTGGTAAGATTCCTAATCAACCCTGTGTCTCACAAGAAGAAATTGAGGAAGTCCTAGTTGAAAAAGCCAAAGCAGGGAAAAAAGTTGTTCGCCTAAAAAGTGGCGACCCCTATATCTTTGGTAGGGGAGGAGAAGAAGCACAAACTCTCATCCAGGAAGGAGTTCCATTTGAAGTAGTTCCTGGAATCACCTCTGCGATTGCTGGCCTTGCTTATGCCGGCATTCCCATGACTTTTAGAAATATCGCAACTAGCTTTCATGTCTTCACTGGGCATTTACAAGATGCCAGTGAAGCACTAAACTGGGACGCTATTTCCCATCTAAAGGGTACCCTAGTCTTTCTAATGGGAATGAAAAACTTACAGACTATCTGTGAAGAATTGATGGTACGTGGCTATGATAAGGATACTCCTGTCGCTATTATTGAATGGGCCACCCACCCCCAACAACGTTCTATCGATGGTAAGTTAGAAACCATTGTTGGGCTGGTTGAACAACATCAAATGAAAGCGCCGAGTTTAATTGTTATTGGTGACGTCGTTGCTTTCCGCGAAGAATTAAACTACTATGAAAAACTTCCTTTGTTCGGCCGAACAGTTTTAGTTCAAGAAACGCCAAATGCTAAACTTCCAAAACTGTTGAAGGATGCTGGGGCGACAGTTTACGCTTTCAGTCTCCAAGTAAATTGCTTGCAAAAGAATTGTCACTACCTGAACTCTCTAGCATTGATGGGGTATTGATCACTGATCCTAGCTCTTGGAAATTCTTTGTTGCTTATTTGCAAGATAAAGAGTTAGATATTCGTAGTCTCAGTCATTTAAAGATTGTCGCTAGTGGTCATCACACGATTAAGGCCATCAAAGAATCAGGTATTCGTTTGTATGATCAGATCAACGATTTTGCAGAAGAATATTTTGTGAAACGAATGGCTGATCAAGAAGGAAACTGGATCGTCCTCACTTCAGATATTAAGGAAAAAGCAGTAGTAGAAGTTTTTGACTTCCCGATCTACTCAACTCATTCAGTAGATTTTGAAAGTGAATCGTTTGCCTATCATTCAGAGGATATTCAGCTTGTTTGTTTACCAAATTCTGCTGCGGCCTACCACTTTGTTTTGATGGCCGAAAAATCTCAAGAGAATTGGAGAGAGAAACCTATTATCATTATGGGAGACAATACCAGATCTGTCTTGGAAAAAGCAGGCTATCATCACTTGATTGAATCAGAAGAGAAGACCTTAAAATCTGTTTGTAAAGCTTGCCAAACTTTTTTTAGAAGGGAAAGTGAAAATGAGTAAAGCGATTATAGTTGTTAGTTTCGGGACGACCTATCCTGAAACACGTAAGAAAACCATTCAAGCCTGTGAAGAGGCTATTCAAAAACGATTCCCTGATTTTCAAGTGCATCGTGCCTTCACTTCGAATGTTGTCATTAAGAGAATTAAGGAAAATGAAGGAATCACAGTTCCAACAGTTAATCAACTTTTGGAACAATTGAAAAAGGATGGTGTAAAGGAAGTATACATTCAACCGCTTCATGTTATTCTAGGAAGTGAGTATGAAAAAGTCCTTCATCAAGCCAACCAATTGAAACATGAGTTTGACATTTTAAAAATTGGGAAACCTCTTCTTTTTAGTGAAAAAGATTATGAAAATGTTGCAAATATCCTTGTAAAAGAATACAATAATAATGATGCAGACGAAGCAACCATCCTTATGGGACATGGTAGTCAGCACTATGCCTTTACGGCTTATGCTGCATTAGACCACATGCTGATGAAAACACCTGTTTATATCGGGTGTGTGGAATCTTATCCACCAGTAGAGGACCTTGAAAAAAGGCTGGAAGCTAAAGGCGTTAAAAAAGTACATCTTGCTCCATTTATGTTGGTTGCAGGAGATCATGCAACAAATGATTTGTGTTCGGATGAAGAAGGTTCATGGAAACACTTTTTCACAGAAAAAGGCTATCAAGTAGAGACACACTTGATTGGACTTGGGGAATACCCAAGTGTTCAAGAACTCTATGTTCAACACTTAGAAAAAATTATTCAATAGGAGGTCTAAAATGGCAACATTTTACGGTATTGGTATTGGTCCAGGAGACAGTGAACTCGTAACCGTTAAAGCCAAAAATATTCTGCAAACATTGGATATTTTGTACACTCCTGAAGCCAAACGCGGTTCCAAGAGTGTGGCATTGACGATTGCGAGTCCCTATGTCAGTGATCATCTAGAGATTAAACAACGCCACTTTCCAATGGTTCGTTCATTAGAAAAGAAAGAACCTCAATGGGAACAAATTGCTGCTGAAATTGTAGAAGATGTAAAAGCTGGGAAGAATGTTGGCTTTATCACTTTAGGGGATCCGATGGTCTATAGTACCTATAGTTACCTTTTGAGATTAATTGGAGATAGCATCGATACCCAAACAATTCCTGGAATTACCTCATTTGGTAGTATGGCTTCTGTCTTAGGCCAACCTTTAACCATGGATGAGGAGTCCTTTGCAGTGGTACCAGCTACAGCAGATGCTGATAAGATTGACCAAGCTTTGGCGATTCATGATACTGTCGTCATTATGAAGGTAGCTAGACACTTGGATGTCGTTCTTCCTTTATTGGAAAAACACAACTTGATTGAAAAAACATTTTTAGTGAGTCATGCTTCTACTGAGAAGCAAAAGATTCTGTACGGAGTATCAGAATTAACTGTTGATGACAAATTAGATTATTTTACAACCCTATTGGTTAAGAAACATCCATTAGGGTAAAGAAAAAGGAGTGCAATTATGAAAAAAAGTAAAAAAATGCTAGCAATTGCTTTATTAGTATTGCTATTCATCTTTAGACCTCAACCTGTTTCTGCTATGCACATTATGGAAGGCTATCTCCCATTGGTATGGTGTATCGTTTGGTTCTTACTATTTTTACCATTCTTCATCTTCGGTTTGATCAAGATTAAGAAGATTGTTTCAAAAGATCCAAATTCAAAAACTATGTTGGCCTTGTCAGGTGCCTTCATCTTTATCTTATCTTCATTGAAAATCCCTTCCGTAACTGGATCTAGCTCTCACCCAACTGGTGTAGGTTTGGGAACTGCTATGTTTGGGCCATCTGTTATTAGTGTCTTAGGAACCATTTGTTTGTTGTTCCAAGCTCTTCTTTTAGCCCACGGTGGTTTGACAACACTTGGTGCCAATGCCTTTTCAATGGCTGTAGTTGGTCCATTTGTTGGATTTGCAGTTTACAGATTCAGCCGTTCTTTGAAACTATCTAAACCAGTCTCACTCTTCTTGTGTGCGATGATTGCTGACTTGGCAACTTATGCAACAACTTCCCTTCAACTTGGATTGGTCTTCCCGGATCCAACCACTGGATTTGTAGGGTCAACCTTTAAATTCTTGGGAGTCTTTCTCATTACGCAAATTCCAATTGCGATTGTAGAAGGACTACTTACAGTAATCTTCTATAACTTGATTTCAGAAAATGCTAGTGAAAGAGAGGGTCTATTCCTATGAAAAAGCATAAGAATCTTTTGTTGTTAGCAGCTATTGTTGTGATTATTGTCGGTGCTTTCTTATTTGCTCCTAAAGGAGTAGAATATAGTGGTACGGATGATGCCGCAGAAAATGCTATTTCGACTATTCAAAAGGACTATAAACCTTGGTTTTCACCATTGTTTGAACCACCAGGATCAGAAGTAGAGAGCTTACTCTTTACCCTACAAGGTAGTATCGGTGCAGGGATTATCTTCTATGTCATCGGCTACCAGAGAGGGAAGAAGCATCAAGATAAATAAAGCTGGTGTAGGAGGAAATCCTATTTAATATATGATGTCTGGTTTTCCTCCTCTATTTCTCTATTACTGTTCTAGATTTTATTTTACAACCCTATTGGTTAAGAAACATCCATTAGGATAATAAAAAAGGAGTGCAATTATGAAAAAAAGTAAAAAAATGCTAGCAATTGCTTTATTAGTATTGCTATTCATCTTTAGACCTCAACCTGTTTCTGCTATGCACATTATGGAAGGCTATCTCCCATTGGTATGGTGTATCGTTTGGTTCTTACTATTTTTACCATTCTTCATCTTCGGTTTGATCAAGATTAAGAAGATTGTTTCAAAAGATCCAAATTCAAAAACTATGTTGGCCTTGTCAGGTGCCTTCATCTTTATCTTATCTTCATTGAAAATCCCTTCCGTAACTGGATCTAGCTCTCACCCAACTGGTGTAGGTTTGGGAACTGCTATGTTTGGGCCATCTGTTATTAGTGTGTTAGGAACCATTTGTTTGTTGTTCCAAGCTCTTCTTTTAGCCCACGGTGGTTTGACAACACTTGGGGCTAATGCCTTCTCAATGGCTGTAGTTGGTCCATTTGTTGGATTTGCAGTTTACAGATTCAGCCGTTCTTTGAAACTATCTAAACCAGTTTCACTCTTCTTGTGTGCGATGATTGCCGACTTGGCAACTTATGCAACAACTTCCCTTCAACTTGGCTTGGTTTTCCCAGATCCAACTACAGGAGTATTCGGTTCTACCATTAAGTTCTTGGGAGTCTTTCTCGTTACACAAATTCCAATTGCGATTGTAGAAGGACTACTTACAGTAATCTTCTATAACTTGATTTCAGAAAATGCTAGTGAAAGAGAGGGTCTATTCCTATGAAAAAGCATAAGAATCTTTTGTTGTTAGCAGCTATTGTTGTGATTATTGTCGGTGCTTTCTTATTTGCTCCTAAAGGAGTAGAATATAGTGGTACGGATGATGCCGCAGAAAATGCTATTTCGACTATTCAAAAGGACTATAAACCTTGGTTTTCACCATTGTTTGAACCACCAGGATCAGAAGTAGAGAGCTTACTCTTTACCCTACAAGGTAGCATCGGTGCAGGGATCATCTTCTATGTCATCGGCTACCAAAGAGGGAAGAAGCATCAAGATAAATAAATATTTCATTTAGCATTTGTATGGGAGGAAACTATGTTTGTAATTGATCGCTACGCTTATAATAATCGATGGACTGATGTTCCAGAATTAAATAAATTCATTCTATTTATTATATTAATGGTAATTTCATTTTTCTGGTTTTCTTCCCTTACAAATACTGTTAATTGTTATTATGATTCCCTTTAACTTGTTATATTGCTAAACTTCCAGTTTTAAAATACTTGAGTTGGTTTCGTTATCCTTCTATTTTCATTTTATTAAGTATGGCTACTTTTGTTATTAGTTACGGTGAAAATAGTCATCAATTTTTAATGGCGATACCAGTTGGAAGTCATGGCTATTTAGGAGTTTTTTTCATTCTTCTGCCAAACAAGTTGGACCAATTGTTATGAGAATTTATTGTTCTTTAATTTCAACCTATTTTATGGCTTTAACCATTCCTTTTAACCAAATGATGAAACTCTGTAAAAGACTTCATTTGCCGGATATCCTAATGGAATTAATCGTACTGATGTATCGTTTTATCTTTTTAGTATTAATCGAATTTTTAACCATTCGAGATACCTTAGATTTGAAATTTTCATTTGTTAATAAGAAAAAATCTTATCTTGGCTGGGGAAGATTAGCCAATACCTTGTTTGTTAAATTATTAGCGGATAACCAGCGCTTAAATGATGTCTTAACTTTGAAATTTGCGCAAGCTAAAGAACTCGATGAGGAGGAATAAAAATATGTTGAAATTAGAGAATATTACGGTTTTGTTTGATGATTTAAAAGCCTTAGACCATGTGAATATGGAGTTCATGGAAGGTAAAATTACCGGGATCATTGGTACCAATGGTTCAGGGAAATCTACGTTGATGAAGGTGATGACCAAACTGCTTAAACCCCAAGAAGGGAGTGTTTATTTGGATCAGCAGCTCATTCAAGACAAAAAGAAAGATTTATTTGCTTATCGACAAGAAGTCAATATGGTGTTTCAAAATCCGGAACAACAACTATTTTATACCATTGCAAAAGATGATATCGGAATGGCTTTGGAGAATTTAGGGTATTCGAAAGAGGAATGCGATAAACGAGTGCAAGAAGCTATTGAGTTAATGGATATCAAAGAGTTGCAGGACCGTCCGGTACAATACTTAAGTTATGGTCAAAAGAAGAAAGTTGCTATTGCGGGAATGTTGGCCCTCAAACCGCGCTTTTTGCTCTTAGATGAGCCGACAGCTGGTCTTGATCCGAAAGGACGAGATCAAATGGCGATGATTATGAAAAAACTAGTCTCCAATGGGACGAGCATTATTGTGACAAGCCATGACATGGATCTCATGTATGACTGTTGTGACTATGCCTACCTGATCAAAAAAGGAAAAATCATGACCCAAGGGACAAAATACGAAGTATTTCAACAAGAAGAGATTCTACTAGATGCTGGTCTTTCGGTCCCATGGATTGTCAAACTCCATCAGGCCATCCAAACGCCTTTAGTTGAAAATGAAGAGATTCTATTCGATCAGTTGAAAGAAGGATATTTATGGCAAAATCGTTAATGATTCAGGGGACGGCTTCCGATGCAGGTAAAAGTTTAATTGCCGCAGGTTTGTGTCGTATTTTAAAACAAGATGGTTACACGGTTGTTCCCTTTAAATCCCAAAATATGGCTTTAAATTCTTTTATCACCAAAAAAGGATTTGAGATGGGGAGAGCTCAGGTCGTGCAAGCAGAAGCCGCAGGGATCGATCCAGATGTTCGCATGAATCCTGTCCTACTGAAACCAACTTCGGATCGTAAATCCCAAGTTGTTTTTATGGGCAAAGTCCTTAAAGATATGGATGCGGTGGATTATCATGAATTTAAGCAGGAGTTACTGCCTAAAATCAAAGAAGTTTACCAAGAATTAGACCAGGAATACGATGCCATTATCCTAGAAGGTGCGGGTAGTCCAGCAGAAATCAACTTAAACGAACGGGATATCGTCAACATGGGAATGGCGCGTTTGGTCGATGCGCCTGTCATTTTAGTAGCGGATATTGACAAAGGAGGAGTTTTTGCCTCTATTTATGGGACAATTGAACTAATGCCAGAAGAAGATCGTAAGCGCATCAAAGGGGTTTTGATCAACAAATTTAGGGGGGATGTAGCCCTGCTTCAATCAGGTATTGATATGATTGAAGAGCTCACTCAAGTACCGGTATTGGGAGTTGTCCCATATGCAGACATTGACATTGATAGCGAAGATAGTGTAGCTTTAGGTAATAAGGGACGTACCTTTAATCAGGAAAAAGATCTTGATGTGGCTATTATTACCTTGAAACGGATCTCTAACTTCACCGATTTTCATAGTTTGGAAATTCAACCGGACGTTTCGGTCCGTTATGTCATGCCAGGTGATGAGATTGGGAATCCTGATCTCCTGATTTTGCCTGGAAGTAAGAATACGATTGAAGATATGCAAGTCTTACAAAATGCAGGGATTGTCGAGAAAATTCAGCAGTGTGCTGATCGAGGTATTCGCATTTTTGGCATTTGTGGAGGGTTCCAGTTATTAGGCAAGACGATTTCTGATCCTAATCATGTCGAGTCTGAATTGGATGAAATTGAAGGGCTAGGGCTTCTGGATATCGCAACGCAGATGCAGGGAACAAAACGGACAACCCAGGTCCAGGCAGAACACGAAGGTCAAATTCTGGAAGGTTACGAAATCCATATGGGGGAAACAGAGATATCAGATAGCTTGACACCATTTTCTCGTATTATTCTTCAAAATGGTGAGGAAACAAGCAGATATGATGGAGCTGTTTCACCAGACAAACGAATTCAAGGGACCTATCTCCATGGAGTCTTTGATAACTCTCAATGGACTCGCGATTATTTGAACCAAATTCGAATTGAAAAAGGCTTGGAACCCGTAACGGATCAAGTCATGGATCTGAAAGAATTTAAAGATCTACAATATGATAAACTCGCAGCAGTCATTCGTGATTCTGTCGATATGAAGAAGATTTACCAGATTATGAACGGAGAAGAGCTTTAATGAGAATTTACACAAAGTATGGGGATAAAGGGTTTACCCGTCTATATGGCGGTGATCGTGTGTCCAAAACACATATTCGTGTGGAAGCATACGGGACCATGGATGAATTGTGCTCTCAAGTTGGCTACCTAGTATCTGAAATGAAGGAATACAAGGAGTTGGATGATATCAGAGAGGAATGTGAAGAGATTCAACAACACTTGTTCGATTGTGGAAGCGACCTTGCCACTCCTAGAGAATTAAGACCATATAAGCAAAGAATCCGATATTACCTTCCTAGAAGAAAAAATGGATGCTTATATGCACATTCCTGAAAAAATTGATCGTTTCATTATTCCTGGTGGACATCGAATTGCGAGTCTCTTTCATGTAGCTCGTACTATGACACGGCGCTTAGAGAGAAGAATGGTCGCTGTGATTGAAGCAGATGAAACAGTTAACGAGGTTGGACTGATTTATATTAATCGCTTGTCAGATTACTTTTTTGTGGCGGCCCGTTTGGTCAACCACCGTTTAGATGTCAAAGATACAGTCTATAAACGAAGCGCTAAGATTTTTAGAGAAAGAAAAGAGGAGAAATAGCCATGTATCCTGTCATGATGAATATCCAAAATAAACCAGTAGTGGTGATTGGTGGAGGAAAAGTGGCAGCTCGTAAAATTAAGACCTTGTTGTCTGAAGGAGCGAAGGTTACAGTCATTAGTCCTGAACTCAATGAAGAAATTCCTAAATCACAGGTTGAATGGGTTCAAAGAAGCTATCAAACAGGTGATTTGGAGGGAGCTAAACTAGTTTTTGCCTGCACTGATAACCAGGATATCAATAAAAAAGTGATGGAAGAGGCTCACCCTAGTCAGTTCGTGAATAATACAGGGGATAAGAAAAATTCCGACTTTTATAATGTTGCAATTGCATCAAATAATGAATTATCCGTCATGATTTCTACCAATGGTTTATCTCCATCGCGCTCAAAAGAAGTTAGAAAAAAGATAGAACAACTTTTAGATCAATTATAAGAACGAGGCGGATAGAATGTATTTATTATATGTTGGTGTCACACATCGTGTAGCACCCTTATCAGTTTTAGAGCGAGTACATTTTTCTGATGAGGAAAAAATTTCTGCGCTCAAAAAATTAAAAGCAGAAAAAAGTATTCTGGAGGATGTCATCCTTTCAACCTGTAACCGGACAGAGTTGTACTTAGTTGTTGATCAGTTACATACTGGTCGGTATTATTCCAAGCACTTTCTAGCGGATTGGTTTCAGATAGATATTGAAGAATTGGAGCCTTATCTTACGTTTAAAGAGGGCAATGAGGCCTTAGAACATTTATTCCGGGTATCTATTGGTTTAGATTCCAAGATAGTTGGTGAAACCCAAGTTCTTGGGCAATTAAAGCAGGCTTTTTTGACTGCGCAAGAAACTGGAACTACTGGGATTGTTCTGAACCAAGCTTTTCGGCAAGCAGTGACCTTTGCAAAAAGAATGCATGATGTCTATCGGATTAATGCCCGTCCCATGTCTATTGGGTTGACTTCTTTACAAATGTTGGATAGGGAAGACCTTGATTATGAAAACACAAAGATCGCTATCATTGGCTTAGGGGAAATTGGCCAATTGGTGACCAAGTATGTTCTACAACGTCCCTTTCAGTCTATCCGCTTGGTCAACCGTACTCTATCAAAGGCCAATCCTTATTTAACAGAAGATCGTATTCAGGCTTATTCTTGGGATGATTTAGATGATGCTATAAAGGATGCGGATATTATTTTCACAGCCATTAAGTCAGAAGGCTATATCCTCTATCCTGATATGGTAAAAGCAGGAGCTATCGTTTTTGACTTATGTTTGCCACGAACTTGTCATCCCAATTCGTCTATTACCATTCACAATATTGAAAATATCACCAGTGAATTGCAAGCTTTCTTTGAAGAAAGAAATGAAATTGCAAAGAATATCGAAGTAGAGATCTCCAGTGAACTAGTGAGCTTTGAAGAGTGGAAGCAGCAATTAGGCATAATCCCTTTGATTCAAGAAATTCGAGAAAAAGCTATCCAGGCTCAGCAATCGGCAATGGAAAGTTTATTACGCAAACTTCCAGATCTCACCGAACGGGAAAAGAAACAAATTTCCAAGCATATGAAGAGCATCATCAATCAGATCTTAAAGGAGCCTTTGTTGCAATTAAAAGAAATGTCTGTTGGAGAAAATTCAGAATATGATATTGCCTTGATTGCAAAAATCTTCGATCTTCATAGTGGAAAGGGAGTAAACCATGAGAAGCATTAAAGTTGGAACAAGAAAAAGCCAGTTGGCCATGACCCAAACCAAAATGGTGGTACAACGTTTAAAAGAATGCCATCCTGAGGTTGACTTTGAATTGGTCCCTTATAAAACTCAGGGAGATCGTTTAGTACATGTATCTCTTCAAACCATTGGGGGAAAAGGCGTTTTTGTAAAGGAAATTGAACAGGCTCTCTTGAATAAAGACATTGATATAGCGATCCATAGTTTAAAAGATGTTCCTTCTATTCTTGTGGATGGCTGTACCATTGGAGCCATACCGGAGAGAGAAGATGTCAGAGACTGTCTGATTTTTAGAGAAGAAGGGATGACCTTGACCACTCTTCCTCAAGGAGCCGTTGTAGGGACCAGTAGTATTCGTCGCCAGGTGCAACTACAAAGTTTAAGAAGCGATCTTCAATTTAAACCCTTACGTGGCAATATTGATTCTAGAATTCGGAAATTACAAGAAGGCGAATGCGATGCTATCGTGCTAGCCGTTGCTGGCTTGAAACGGATTGGTTATTTGGACCAATCTCCATCTTTGAATATAGAATTTCTAGATCCAAACGAATTCATTCCTGCAGTTTCGCAAGGGGCATTAGCCGTTGAATGTCGTGAAGATGATGAGGAAGTCCTGGAAATATTGGCTTCTATCCATGATAAAGAAGTAGAAAACTGCATCCAATTGGAAAGAAGTTTCTTAAGCTTGATGAATGCGGATTGTACCTTCCCAGTAGGAGCTCATGCTCAATATATCGATGGTCACTATCGCTTAGAGACTATGTTAGCGGATGCCAAAGATCGTTGCCTTTATGTAGCTCTTACGTCTAAGGATGGTAGCGATCTTCCCAAACGTGCTCTGGAGCAATTAATAGATAAAGGGGCCTTAACAGACAAATGGTGGGAAGCTTAATTATTTTTACAAGAGAACAAAAACCCTCTGTCGAATTACAAACTTTACTGGAACAAAAACAAGTTGGCTGGTTACATGCGCCACTGATTTGCACGCAAGGTAATCCTGTTCCACCAATTTTAAATGAGAAACTGAAAAAAGCTGATTGGGTCTTTTTTTCACTAGTGCCAATACAGTCCAATTATTTCTTCCCTATTTAAAAACCTGATTTTAAAATTGCTTCTATTGGAAGTCAAACAAGTAAGTTATTAAAAGAACATCATATTGATGTTACCTTTGAGTCGACTAGCCAGTATGGAATTGATTTTATCAAGGAGTGGGGTAGTCAATATGGGGAGCATCAATCTATCTTGTTCCCTCACAGTGATCTTGCTAATCCAATTTATCCAAAAATGTTACAAGAATTGGGGCATGATGTTTATGCTTGGCCCCTCTATCAAACTGTTGCCAATCAAGAGGGAATCGCTAAAATAAGAGAGCTTCTATCCTTAAAAGAACCATGTGTATGGACCTTTGCTAGTCCATCAGCCTGGGATGTTTTTTATCAAGAAGGGCTTTCTTTGCCAAAACATCACCAAATTGGTGTTATTGGAGAGACTACAGCAAAAGCTGTTTTAGATTGTGGTGTTTCCGTAAACTATATTCCTTCAAGTCCATCAATGGTGAAATTGGTTGAGCTGATCATAAAGGAGATGCAATAAAATGAATTTTAAAAGACATCGTAGATTAAGAAAGAATTCTCTAATGAGAGATTTAGTAAGAGAAACGACTCTCAGTGTCAATGACTTTATTCAACCCCTCTTTGTAAAGGAGAATCTAGAGCAAAAAGAAGAAGTGGCTTCCATGCCAGGAGTCTATCAATTTTCCTTAGCAGATCTTCTGGAAGAAGTCGAATCCTGTGTACAACTCGGGATTAAATCTTTTATAATCTTTGGAATTCCAGCTCTTAAAGATGAAGTTGGTTCAGAAGCTTCTAATCCGGATGGAATTGTTCAAAAAGCCCTTCGCTTGATCAAGCAACACTATCCAGATCTCATTCTTGTAGCAGATACCTGTCTCTGTGAATTTACGAATCATGGCCATTGTGGCATTCTAGATGGTGAAACGGTTGTGAACGATCTTTCTTTGGAACGCTTAGTCCAAGTAGCGATTAGTCAAGCTGAAGCGGGAGCAGATATCATTGCGCCGTCCAATGCCATGGATGGATATGTTGCAGCGATTCGAGAAGGCTTAGACAAGTCTGGCTTTGACATGGTACCGATTATGTCTTATTCGGTTAAATTTGCTTCTAGTTTTTATGGACCATTTCGTGATGCTGGTGAGAGTGCTCCGGCATTTGGTGATAGAAAAACCTATCAGATGGATCCAGCAAACCGTTTAGAAGCTCTGCGGGAGGCTCAAAGTGATGAGGAAGAAGGAGCAGATTTCCTAATGGTAAAACCGGCTCTTGCCTTCTTAGATGTCTTAAGAGATATACGAAATCAAAGCGATCTTCCACTTGTGGCATACAATGTCAGTGGGGAATACAGTATGGTGAAGGCTGCTGCTGCCCAAGGTTGGATTGATGAGAGAGCAGTGGTCCTGGAAAGTCTCATCGGAATGAAACGAGCAGGAGCGGATTTAATCATATCTTATTTTGCCAAGGATGTAGCAGGATATTTGAAAGGCTAGGTTGAAACATGAAACGAACACAATCAAATGATTACTTCAAGGAGGCAGAATCCATTTTCCCAGGTGGTGTCAATAGCCCTGTACGAGCTTTTAAGGCAGTTGGTGGCAATCCTCTCTTTATAGACCATGCTCAAGGAGCTTATCTCTATGATGTAGATGGGAATCAATTTGTGGATTACGTGCTCTCTTGGGGACCAATGATTTTAGGACATGCTCCTAAAGATGTTCTTGAAAAAGTACAAGATGCCCTATGGGAAGGTACTAGTTATGGTGCACCGAGTCCACGTGAAATCAAACTAGGCAAGCTTATTAAAGAACGTCTCCCTTTTGTAGAGAGAATTCGAATGGTCAATTCTGGAACAGAGGCAACCATGAGTGCCATCCGTTTAGCGCGTGGGATTACTAAAAGACCAAAGGTAGTGAAATTTATTGGTTGCTACCATGGTCATAGTGATTCTTTCTTGGTTCAAGCGGGGTCTGGTGTGGCAAGTTTTGGCATTGCAGATTCTGCAGGTGTGATACCTGAGGTGGCGCGTGAGACGATTGCCCTTCCTTATAACGACTTAGATGCATTGCGAACTTGTTTTGAAGAGCATGGTCATGAAATCGCTTGTGTCATTGTAGAAGCCATTGCAGGAAACATGGGCTTGATTCCAGGCCATAAAGAATTCATCGAAGAGATTCGCCGTCTGACGACAGAAGCTGGTTCTCTCTTTATCATTGATGAAGTCATGACTGGTTTTCGTGCTCATTATCAAGGGGCTGTGGGCTTGTATCAAGTTGATCCAGATTTGATCTGTCTGGGAAAAGTCATCGGTGGTGGTTTCCCAGTAGCTGCTTTTTGGTGGAAAAAGCTCAATACATGAACCAAATTGCTCCTTTAGGAGATATATATCAAGCGGGTACTTTATCAGGAAATCCAATCGCCATGGCAGCTGGTTATGAAAACTTACGCCTTTTGACCAAAGAAGTCTTTGAACAAACTGTTGAAAAGACAGACTACCTCTGTCAAGGTATCCGTAAATTAGCTGAAAAGCATGGGCTAGCCCTCCAAGTGGTTTCTGTTGGAACCATGTTTGGATTTTTCTTCTCAGAAAAAACAGTATTGAATTTTGAGGATTCTAAACAAGCAGACCATCAACTTTTTGCCAAGGCACATGGGCTACTTTTGCAAGAAGGGGTTTATATTGCTCCATCTCAGTATGAAAGCAACTTCTTATCAAGTGCTCATTCTTATGAGGATCTAGACCGCACCTTAGCTGCTTTTGACAAAGCCTTTAGCCAGTTATAATGAGAGGAAAAATATGGGGAAGATTGTTTTAGTCACAGGTGGAGCTCGTAGTGGTAAATCCTCCTTTGCTGAATCAACACTCTTGCAGAAAGAGGGAGTTTGTTACATTGCAACAGGCCTCGTCATGAAAGAAGATCCAGAGTGGCAGGAACGGGTCAAACTCCATCAACAAAGACGACCAAAAAGCTGGGATACGCTCGAGCAATACCGAGACTTAGCTAGCTGGATTGATCAAGACAACCATAGCGATTACTTATTAGACTGTGCCACCATGTTAACCACCAATCGACTATTTGATCTTGTTAACGAGTGGTATCCGGAGAAAGGATTCTTATCGGACGAGCAGTTTTTAAGTAAAGCAGAACAAGCTCGTATTTTGGAAGCCATCGAAGCCGAGTGGTCTCAGATACTTTCTGCCATGAAGGGGCGCGAAGCTACTTTTTGGATTGTCACTAATGAAGTGGGTCTTGGCATCGTTCCAGACACTCGTCTTGGACGATACTTTAGAGATCTTCAAGGTCGGGTCAATCAATTAATCGCAAAGGAGGCAAGTGAAGTCTACTTAATTATTTGTGGGCTAGCACAGCAGTTAAAATGATTTCAGCACTCATTATCTATACACAATTTTTTAGTCGGATTGTAATTCCCAAAGCGGTTGATCTCTCCTATGTTCGAAAAGGAGTTCCAATTTTAACGCTCTTTGGTCTCCTATTAGGTCTCATTTCCTCCTTATTTTTTGTTTTAACTTCTTTGGTGCTTCCTGAGAACATTGCTTGGATTTTGACCTTGTTCTTTGATGTGCTTCTCACTGGAGGCTTTCATTTGGACGGCCTTGCTGATACAGCAGACGGATTGTTCTCTTCACGTTCTAAGGACCGAATGTTGGAAATTATGAAAGACAGCCGTATTGGAAGCAATGGTGTTTTGGCCTTGATTTTCTATTATGGCCTCATGATTGCGATGGGACCTTATCTCCCTCAGCCCAAGTGGCTCATTGTAGCTTCTTTATCAATGATTGGGAAGGTTGGATTGACTATTCAGCTCTATAAAATGCGCTATGCACGAGAATCTGGTGGTTCTGGGAACTTCTTTTCTGGAACCAAGACCAGCTCTATCCTTCTTGCTCAGCTTGTTCCACTAGCTGTCCTTGTTGGTGGTTTTTGGTTAAAAGGGCTCCTTGCTTATAGCTTAGTCATCATAGGGTCTCTTGCCTTTCGCTGGTTCGTTTATCAAAAGATTGATGGGGAGACAGGAGATACCTTAGGAGCATCAGTAGAAGTAGCACAGATATTATTTTTGTTAGGAATGATCATATGACAGTAAAAAAGTGGTACCTGATTCGTCATGGGGAAACAGACTTTAATAAAAAACGTTTTTTTTACGGAAAAGCGGATGTTTCTATCAATGAAACAGGAAAAGAGCAAGCAAGTAAGATTCATCAGTTGCTGAAAGGAAGAGCCATTTCTCGGATCTATACCAGTCAGCTCAAAAGAACTCTAGAAACAGCTGCCATTATTTTTCCAGATCAGATCCCCACAGCATATAAAGCATTGAATGAAAGAGATTTCGGACTATGGGAGGGAAGGACAGCCAATGAAATTCAAGTGGCCTTTCCCTTAGTTTGGGAAGAATGGTTGGAAAGTCCCTTTGACGTAACTCCATCTAAGGCAGAACCCTTTCAAAAATTTAAAGATCGGGTCCAATCCATTGTCGAAGAGATTCGTGAAACAGAGGATGATGAAATTGCGATAGTTGGGCATCTAGGTGTTTTGCGCTTGATTTATCAATTTTTAGTAGATCCGAAAGCTGACTTTTGGTCGATTGATATCCCTCAAGGTACTGTTTTACTCCTTGAAGACAAGGATTCTTGGGAAGAAACGTTACTTACAGAAGGTGGCGAGAAGGATCCTGCAAGCGAAAGCTGCTGAAGATGGAAACTAGGTCAAGAAGGTAAGAGAAATTTTCTTTTGTTCTTACTTTCTTGAAAATAAAAATATATTAATAGAATGAGGATATAAATGAAAAATGGAAATTTATGATCGGAGCGACGCTCATGAGTCTAGCCCTTATGGGTTGTGCAAAAACTAATCAACCCTCGTCACCAGAAGCAGCTAAAAATGCTCAAACGGTGACGATTGGTTATACCCAATTCCCAACCAATATTGATCCGGCAGATGAATATAATGGTTGGTTTACTGTTCGTTATGGAGTTGGAGAAACCTTATTTAAAATGGATGATCAGTTAGTCCCTCAACCCTGGCTAGCTGAAAAAATAGAACAAACTTCTCAATTAGAGTGGAAAATCACCCTTCGCAATGATGTCACTTTCCAAAATGGGGAAAAAATGACAGGGGCTAAGGTAGAGGCCTCTCTAAAACGACTGCTTGAAAAGAGTAAGCGCGCGGCTGCTGACCTTGGAATAGAGAGTATCCATTCTGAAGGTCAAACCGTAACTATCAAAACAAAATCAGAACAGCCTATTATGAAAAATCTATTGGCTGAACCGTACTCAGTCATTGTAGATGTGGATGGAAAATCTGCATCAGATAAAGCTCCAGTAGGAACAGGACCATTTTTAATCAAGACCTATACACCAGAAACAGGTGCTACATTAGAGGCCTATTCAAATTATTGGGGTGGCAAAGCCAAGGTAGCACAGGTCAAGATTAAATATTTCTCTGATCCAACAGCGATTTCTGCTGCCCTTCAATCTAATGAAGTCGATGCTGTATATGGGCTTCCATACGCGAATTTAACTACTTTTAAAAAGGACAGTAAATATAAAATTTCTGAAAAAGAAGGTGGCCGTTACTTAAGCTATGTCTACAACTTTGAAGATCCTTATGTAGCTGATGATCAGTTCCGTCAAGCTTTGGATACCTTGGTCGACAAGAAAACTTATACAGAATCCCTCTTTAAAGGAGCGGCTGTTCCAGCCACAGGACCTCTCCCTACCAGCTCCGATTTGCCTTGGATAAAAGTGTTCATGAGTTTAATGTAGAAAAAGCGAAGAAACTGTTAGATGAGGCTGGCTACAAGGATACCGATGGAGATGGTTACCGTGAAAAAGATGGAAAGAAAGTCACGATTGAATTACTCTCCTTTACTCGTTTACCAGAAATGCCGTTAGCTATTGAAGCTTCTCAACAACAATTAAAAGAGGTTGGAATTGAAGCGAAGATTCGTAAGGTGGAAGTGAGTGCTGTTGCAACAGAGAAAGATTATGCCTTCACGCCTTATGCAGTAGTAGCTGCTCCGATTGGCGATCCATATGCTTACTTTAACTCAGCTGTCAAAACTGGGGGAGTAGGAAATATTGGTCATTATAGCAATGCGGAAGCTGATCAGAAGATCGAAGCGCTAGCAACTGAGACCGATCAGAAAAAACGGATCCAATTGAGCAAGGACATTCAAGCCCTTATGGATAAGGATCATGGTTATACGATCATTGGATTTTATAAAGTTGCCATCGTCATGGACAAATCCATCTCTCATTTGGAATCCCATCCAACAGATTATTATCATGTGACAAATAAACTCTCGAAGGAGTAAAGCTATGTTGCAACTGACGAATGTCACGGTTTCTTCCCCGTCAAAGGTTATTTTAGATCAACTTTCTCTAACCGTTTCGGCAGGTGAAGCAGTCGGAATCGTCGGAGAAAGTGGCAGTGGCAAAACAACGATTTTAAAACTGCTTTTGGGTCTTCCCTTGAATGACTTAGTCTTTACCCAAGGCAGGATTTCTTATAGGGATCAGGCCATCAGCCCACAAAAGAAGCGGGTTTCTTATCCCTTTGTAGGGACAGAACTGGCCTGGGTGACCCAGCAGTCCAGTCTCGGTTATAACAACAACCGTAAAATCAAGGACCATTACGAGGATCTCGTCAAGAGTCATCGCTCTCAAGTAGAAAAGATGAGATCTTTAGAGGAATGCCTCCAGATGGTTGGCTTAGATCCAGCACAGGTTCCATCAAAGTATCCTTTTGAACTCAGTGGAGGTATGATGCAACGAGTGTCCATTGCTTTGGCCTTAGCCACTCATCCTAAATTGCTCTTGGCAGATGAGCCGACTAGTGCCCTTGATGTTCTCTCCAAGGAATCGTTTATTAAAACCTTGATTCAATTGCTAAGGACCGAAGAATCCACCCTCTTATTTGTCACTCATGATATGAGTGTCGCCAAAAAGTTGGCAGATAGGATCTTGGTTATGAAGGAGGGGAAGATTGTGGAAGAAGGAAGTCGCGACCAAATTTTCCAAAATCCGCAACATCCCTACACCCAGAAATTACTAAGGGCTATTCCCAAACTAAAATTGTAGCAGGAGTCACCAAATGACCTATTTACTCGAATGTAAAGATATCACTCATCATTATAATGATCCGCTTCATCATCAGGCTGGTGTTTTTGATGTGTCCTTTACTCTAAATAAGGGTCATCGGCTTGGTTTGGTCGGAGAATCTGGTTCGGGTAAAAGCACCATTGCCAAAATTCTGAGTCGACTCCTGGATGTTCAAGAAGGAAGGATTCAGTTTCTGGGGAAATCGCTGACAAGTTATACAGACCTTGAGTTTTACAAAAAGGTCCAGTACATCTCTCAACAGCCTCAAGAAGCCTTTCATCCCAAAAGGACCTTACAAGCAAGTTTAGAAGAGGTTTGCCAGAATTTTAAGATTTGTAAGACTAAGAAGGAGATGGAAGAGAAGATTCACCAACTCCTGGAAAGGGTTGGCTTGGATCCGGACCTGGTCCAGCAATTTCCCCACCAATTAAGTGGTGGAGAATGTCAACGGATGGCCATTGCCAGGGCTCTCTTGGTCCAACCTGACTTATTAATTTGTGATGAGATCACCAGTGCTTTAGACGTGACCGTCCAAGAGGGAGTGATGGAACTCTTAGAAGAGATTCAGAATAGCTCCCAAACATCTTTTCTCTTTATTTCACACGATATTGCGCTGGTCAGCCAATTTTGTGATGAAATCATGGTACTAAAAGATGGAAAAATTCAAGAGAAAGGGGGTGATGTCAGACGTTTTGCGAAATCCTCAATCGGACTACACCAAACTGTTGATGAAACCTTATCAGGAAGAAGGAAGGGAGCCATGACAAGATATTTCATCAAATTACTGTTTCAAATGGTTTTGATCCTGCTCTGTGTTAGCTTTCTTTCTTTCTTGTTAGTGTATCTAGCCAAAGGGGACCCTGCAGAAAGTATCTTAAATGCGCAAGGAATTCCTTATACCAAAGAACTACTAGAAGTAAAACGGGCTGAGATGGGCTTAAACGATAGTTTTATTTTGCAATATCTGAGATGGTTAGGAAACATCCTCCAGGGAAATTTTGGTATCAGCTATCGTACAGGAGCCCCAGTTTGGGATCAATTGGTCTTTTACTTTCCAAATTCGATCTATCTAGGGATCCATATCTTGTTGGTAACGCTTGCCATCTCCCTTCCTCTCTCGATTTATGCAGCCTATCATATCGGTAGTCGACTGGATCGATTGATAATGACGGTCTGCGCATTTTTAAATGCCATTCCTAGTTTTGTCATTGGAATTTTCTTGATGCTTGTCTTTTCAGTCAAGCTTGGCTGGTTTCCTATTCAGTCAACCGCAAATGAATGGGGCTTAATGTTACCGATTTCTACCATGGCGCTGACCATGTCTACACGCTATATTCCTCAATTGAGAACGGCTATCATTGATGAGCTGCAGTCGCCAGCAGTAGAAGGCGCCAGAGGACGTGGCATACCGGAAGGTCGCATTCTTTTTAAGGATGTCTTGTATAATACCCTTCCCTTTTTGTTGACATTAGTGAGTTTGTCACTGGGTTCTCTGTTAGGAGGTGTTGCCATTATAGAGTATTTATTCTCTTGGCCCGGAATTGGAAAAATGCTGATTGCAGTTGTGGTCAATCGGGATTATCCTCTGGTTCAAGGGGCTGTTCTGGTAATTACACTTGGGGTATTGCTTGTCAATTTCACCACCCAAGCCTTGATCACCTGGCTAAATCCTAAGGCTCGTCTATCTCAACCAACCCACTTCCTTCTTTTTAAGAGAGAGGCTAGTCCTAAAGGAAATGGAGGCTAAGCGATGAAAAAAGTTACTAACCGCAACCTCTATCTCTTGGCTGGATGCCTTCTTTTGGTCCTCTTGATTTCTTGTCTGTCTCCCTTCTTTTTAGGAGACAGCATCACCAAGGTCCATTTAGGAAATGCCCTCCAAGCACCCAATACTCAAGAATGGTTTGGTACAGATGCCGTGGGCCGCTCTGTATTTGCTCGAACCCTAAGTGGTGGGGTACAAACCATTGTTCCTGCAGTTGGGATCCTTCTCTTTGTCACCCTAGTTGGTTCTTTTATTGGAGTGACCAGTGCCTTGATCGGTGGGAAGTTGGATCGTGCTATTTTCTTGTTCATTACGGCTTTTCAGTCCTTGCCATCCATCGTCTTAGTGATTGCTATTGTGAGTCTATTAGGAGTAGGTTTGCAACAAACGGTCATAGCGATTGGCTTAACGGCTTGGACCAAGTATGCATATATCACGCGGTCGCTGACCCTGCGTTTAAAAATGAATTCTATGTTCAGTCAGCAAAAATGTACGGAAATAACCTATGGAACACCATCAAAAATTACTATGTTCCTAGTTTGTTCCCGCAAATTGTCACTACCATGACTTTTAATGTTTCGACGATCATCATGGAGATTGCTGGCCTCAGTTTTGTTGGACTAGGTGCGCAAGCTCCGTCTCCAGAATGGGGGGCCATGATGAATGATGGTCGGACCTATATTCAGGAAGCACCCTGGATCGTCGCTTTTCCTTGTATCTTCTTAATTGTGATCATTTTATTATTCACAAAATTTGGAGATGCCCTACAAACTAGTGTAAATCAAAAATATTAATCACGAGGTTTTTATAATGAAAAAATTTTGGAAATTAGCTGTTACTAGTTTAGCGGTTTTATGTTTAGCTGCCTGCCAGCAAAACGGTAAGTCTGCAGACAGCAGTGCTGAGAAAGATAAGATTACCCTCGCCTGGGGAGAAGACTTTGGAGATGTCAATCCTCACGTATATAATCCAGATCAATTTATTATTCAAGATTTGGTTTATGAAGGGCTTGTTCGTTACGGGGACAATGGGAAAATTGAGCCTGCCTTAGCTGAGAGTTGGAAGGTTAGTGAAGATGGGAAAACCTATACATTCAATTTGAGAAAAGCCAAATTTTCAGATGGTTCTGATTTCAATGCGGCTAATGTGAAGCGGAATTTCGATACGATCTTCTCAAAAGAAAACAAAGGAAACCATGAATGGTTTAACTTTACCAATGTTTTGGATAGTTACAAAGTTATCGATGATCACACTTTTGAAATTACCCTCAAAGAACCATATAGTGCCACTCTTTATGATCTTTCTATGATTCGTCCAATTCGTTTCTTAGCAGATGCAAGCTTCCCGGATGGTGACGATACGACTAAAAATAAAATTAAATCCTCTATCGGTACCGGTCAATGGGTGGTGAAAGATAAGAAATCTAACGAATATATCACTTTTGTACGTAACGATAATTACTGGGGGGAAAAACCAAAACTAAAAGAAGTAACCATCAAGATTATTCCTGACCCTCAAACACGGGCTTTAGAATTTGAATCTGGTAAAGTAGATTTGCTTTATGGAAATGGTGTTATTGGTTTAAATACCTTCGCCCAATACAAGAAAGACAAGAAATATACAACAGATGTTTCGCAACCTATGTCTACTCGCTTGTTGCTCTTGAACGCCAAACAAGAAGTCTTCCAAGATAAGAATGTTCGTAAAGCGATTAACCATGCCATTAACAAAAAGAAATCGCTGAAAAATTGTTCATGGGGGCAGAAACTCCTGCCGATACCATTTTCTCTAAATCAACTCCTCACTCAGATGCTGGCTTAAAACCATATAAATTTGATAACAAAGAAGCAGAAAAAATGTTGGATGCTGCTGGTTGGAAGAAGGGATCTGATGGAATCCGTGCTAAAGATGGCAAGAAGATGGAATTGAATTTCCCTTACATTTCTACAAAAGCAACGGATAAAGATCTTGCAGAGTATTTCCAAGGCGAATTGAAGAAAATTGGTGTCGAAGTGAAATTGACGGCTATGGAAGAAGACGATTATTGGGCAAATGCGAAAACAGGAAACTTTGATATGATGCTCACTTTCTCTTGGGGAGCTCCATGGGACCCTCACGCATGGATGACAGCATTGACAGCTGAGTCTGCACATGGTCACCCAGAAAATGTTTCTCTTGAAGCCCTTCCAATTAAGAAAGAATTGGATGAGACCATCAAACAAACCTTGACAGAACCTGACGAAGAAAAAGTGGATGCTGGCTATAAGAAAGCCTTGACCTTGCTTCATGAGGAAGCAGTCTACATCCCATTGACTTATCAATCAGTGATCTCCGTTTATCGTACAGGGGAGTTGAAAAACGTTCGTTTTGCTCCAGAAGAAAATGCCCTTCCAGTTCGCTATATCGAAAAAGTGAACAAATAAGGACAAGGTCTTGAATGAAGGAGACAATGTGGCCTCCATCAAAGTGACAATCCTTTTATTTTGATATGGGACTCCGCTTTAGAGGATCAATATAGATCTTTTAAAGCGGGTCACATTGTTTTAGGATCTAAGTTATATATGAAATGAAAGCAATTTTTAAAAAGATTATTAGTTTTATAAGTGGTTTACTTGTTATCTCTATTATCACCTTTATCCTTACAAAATTTACGTCGCAGGATCCAGCAGAGAATTATCTGCGAATTCGGCATTTACCTATCACTCCAGCGGCACTTGAAAATGCAAGGACCTATTTGGGTTTGGATAAATCCTGGATTGAACAATATCTATCCTGGTTCGTAAAAGTTCTTCACTTGGACTTTGGAACCTCTTATTTACTGAAGGAATCCGTTGTCAGTTTAATTGCTGGACGTTTCCTATCCACTTTTTATTTAGGACTGACTTCCTTTCTTCTTATCATTGTCGTTTCTATTCCCATTGGGGTTATCAGTGGCTTGAAGATCAATTCCTTCTTTGACAAATGCGTGCGGTTCATTGGCTTTAGCTCGGTATCCATGCCTGCCTTTTGGCTCGGTTACATGTTGATTTTTATTTTTTCTGTAAAATTAGGCTGGTTGCCTGTATCTGGTAAAAATGAACCTCTCAGTATCGTCTTACCGAGTATCACCTTAAGCTTTTCACTGATTGGCCAATACATTGCCTTAGTGCGTAAAGCCGTATCGACCCAATTAGAAAGTCCTCATGTGGAAAATGCGCGTATGAGAGGGGTTAAACTTCGTTATCTATTACCCCATCATATTCTTCGAAATGCCTTACCAGCTATTGCGACTGGATTAAGTCTGACATTTGTTTATTTAATGACAGGATCCTTGATTGTTGAAGAAGTGTTCTCCTGGAATGGATTAGGCAGTTTGTTTGTGGAGGCGATTCGTTCGATCGATACACCTTTAATTCAAGGATGTATGATGTTATTTGGCTTATTATTCTTATTAAATAATGGTATGACGCAAGCGGTCAACAACTGGATTGACCCACGAGTAAGGAAGAGAGTAATAGATCATGAAAAAAAGTGTGATTTTTTCCATTTTCATATTAGGTCTCTTAGTTTTCCTTGCTTTGTTTGCCTCCTTTATAGCACCTTATGATCCCCAGTATGTAGATGTTTCCAATAAACTCCTAAGTCCAAGTTCCCAACATCTTTTAGGGACAGACCAATTGGGAAGAGATGTTTTTTCGAGACTCTTATATGGTGCACGCTATTCCTTATTCTTAGCTGTCGCAATTAGTGTCTTAGAAGTAGTGACCGGCTTTATCGTAGGTTTGGTTGTAGGTTGGTATCAAGGAAAAATGGAAGGAGCCTTTCTTTGGCTGACCAATGTCTTGATGGCCTTTCCGAGTTTTCTTCTTTCACTAGCTACTGTTGGAATACTAGGACAAGGAATGAGCAATATGATCATTGCCATTGTCATTATCGAATGGATCTACTATGCAAGGATTGTGACAAATTTGGTCATTTCTACCAAACAAGAGCCCTATGTCATCAGTTCCCAGATCATGGGCATGGGTTCCATTCACATTCTTAAAAAGCATATTCTGCCGTTTATCTACAAGCCCGTGCTGGTCATTCTACTCATGAACATCGGGAATATCATTCTAATGATTTCAGGATTTTCATTCTTGGGAATCGGAGTTCAACCAAATGTTTCGGAGTGGGGCTTAATGTTGCATGATGCGAGGGCATATTTCCGAGTGGCACCTTGGATGATGATCGCACCTGGCTTAGCTATCTTTTTAACCGTCATTTCCTTTAACCTATTTGGTGAATATATCGAAGAGAAAGGAGAGAAGAATGGAATCATTCATCATTAAAGATCTTTCTCTTGTCGATCAGGAGGAGTCTCGTCTGGATCGGGTTTCTTTCACCCATCCCTTAGGCCAATCCCTGCTAGTGGTGGGAGAAAGTGGATCTGGAAAAACGCTACTGACCAAGGCTTTAATAGGGATTATCCCTCGGAACATGAAACAGACCGGATCGATTCATTATGGGGATCTTCATCTAGATTCTTTCTCAGACAAAGAATGGAACGCCTTTAGAGGGCAGAAGATCGCCTATTTGGTTCAAATCCCATGTCTATGTTTAATCCCTTTCAAACGATTTGGACGCATTTCTATGAGACCATAAAAAGTCACTCAATTCTTTCCAAGAGTGAATGCCGTAAGAAAGCTCTTGAGGTTCTAGAAAAGGTTCGGATCGCAAATCCAGAATCGGTTCTCCAGCAATACTCCTTTGAACTAAGTGGAGGCATGCTCCAACGGATTATGTTAGGCATGATCTTATGTCTAGATCCGGAAACGATTATACTGGACGAACCAACCTCAGCAGTCGATCGTGTGAACCGTGAGATGATCCTAAGCTTGATCAAAGACTTACTTGCTCAGCATAAGACGGTTATTACCGTAACCCATGACTATTATTTGGCGAGGGAACTCGGTGGCAATATGTTGGTCTTGGAGAAGGGAAAAGTCTTTGAATTTGGAAAAACCGAGGATCTTTTGACAGCTCCAAAAGAAAGCTATACCAAGGAATTATTCTTAGAACAAGATTTGAAGCAGGTGATCAGAAATAATGCTGGAATGTAAAGATATTACGGTCAACTATCAAGGTAAAACTGTATTAGACCATTGCAATCTATCCATCAAAAAAGGTGAAATTGTTGGAATTATGGGAGAAAGTGGGAGTGGCAAGTCCACCCTAGCACGTGTCATCTTAGGAATTGAAAAGCCAAGTCAAGGACAAGTTCTCTTAGATGGCAAGACCTATTCCATCAAAGAGGACGGCGTTCGCATCTTGGTCGTTTTCCAAGATTCTTTTCATGCAGTCAATCCACGTTTTACTGTGAGAGAAATCTTGCTAGAAGCTCTTCCCAAAGATTTTCCGATGGACCAGGTCGACACTGTTTTAAAAGAGGTAGGTTTACCATCAGAAGTACTAGAAAAAAGAGCAAGAGAATTAAGTGGTGGCCAGTTGCAAAGAGTTTGCATTGCCAGAACCTTGCTCCTAAACCCAGATGTCATTATTTTTGATGAATCTCTTAGTGGTTTGGATCCAAAAACCCAGGTTCAGATTTTACAATTGCTTTATAAGATTCATGGTAAGTATCAGAATACCTTTATCTTCATCGCCCACGATGAGCAATTGTGCCAGGCCATTTGTGATCGCATCCTGATCTTAGAAAATGGTCAATTTACCCGTGAAATTCAGGACCTAGCGGAAGCGACCTGATCTTCCAAGGGAACAAGAAGCAATAAAAAGGAGAAAACTGTGAAACAAACATTTGAAACACGTAAATTATATTTTGGATTTCCTGTATTTTTCTTAGGATACAAGGATGATGCGCATGGATATAATATTTCGACCTCTAGTTCAGCCTATACTCTCGGTAGTATGATGGTGGTTGCTATGAGAACCAAAGGAAATGCCGTCACAGAAATTAAAAAACACGGATCGTTCACTGTGAATATCCCTACAGAGGAGCTCTTAACAGAAGTTGAAATTGCTGGTTTCAATAGCCGCAAGGACAAGTTTGCTCTTACAGGTCTAGACTATACAATTGGGGAAACAGTAGACGCTCCAATGGTAACAGCTTGTCCGGTTTCCATTGAATGCCAAGTTGTTGAATTTGTAGAATGCGGAGCATTGACCAATATTATTGCCCGTGTAACCCGTCGTGAAGTAGAAGAAGACTTGATTGACGAAGATGGTACCTTCAAGAGCGATACTTTCTCACCGATCAGCTATATTGGAGATGGAGCTGGCCGTTACTATAGAAATTATAAAGATGGTGGCGTTCAAATGGGAAGCATCATCAAGAAAATCAGAGAAAATGAAGAATAGCAGAAAGGCTAGGGGATCCCCTAGCCTTTTTACTTTCCAAGCATCACCTTTCGAAGAAGGGCTTTGCGTTTTCGTTCCTCTACCATGCTTAGAAACTTTTGGTAGGCTTTTTCTAGGTCAGCTTGGTATCCTTGTGGAACATTGAATTCCAACTGATCCAGAAAGATAGGAGCACTGGCTCCTTTATAAATTTCACCTTGAAAGAAGTAGTGCTTGCTGACAATGTCGATAGAAAGTTGAGAAGAGCGCCAGCGTCTTTTGCGCGTGTGTTTAGGTTTCCATCGAAGTTTTAGCTGCTGATCCCGCAAGTACCAGCCCATGATCTCAAGGCTAGCTCTTTGACCAGTTTTGGGGTCTAGGTAGTCAGCAGGAACGCTAAGACCTTGCTCCCTCGCTTACTAGATAAAAAAGGATGAAAATCAGGAATGAAGTCATAGTCTTTACTGGAGACAACCGATAGAGCATCAGGATCTTCCACCTGAGAACGGCTCGTATAACGAAAAGGATCAAAGTCTGCCAGGTTTTTTGCTGTTCTTTTTCCACTCGAGTTCATAAGCCGTGACCTGATCCCCTATAGTACGTGTCGACTTTAGAAAAGAAAGGACGTCCTCGTGAGCCTGATAGAGAGCAACGATGTTCTTTAACCGCGCTTCCTCAGAAAATTCGTAAAGATCCCGAGGGAAAGCCAAAACGTAGAGAGTATGCAGAGCTTCAAGAGGGACAGCAGCGATGCCCTCTAAAAGCTCCTGACGGTCGATGAGACTAGCATGGGCAAATGCCCAGAATCTTGTTCTAGATCAATTACAAACAGTTGCATCTCTCTTTTAAAGCAGAGAATGAACATATCCGATAAATTCCTCTCAAAACGAATAAGAGGAATGGAGGCATAATGGTGGTAGGGTGTTAAATCAAGATAAGTCCCCAATATTTCTGTGATGTAGTGCATCTTTCTATTGTAATAGAAGGAAGGAAGAACTCAAAAAAACCACTCCCGAAAGGGAAGTGGTTCTGTGTTGGTTCTTATTTGAGACCGTATTTTTTGTTGAAACGATCCACACGTCCATCTGCTTGAGTGAACTTTTGACGTCCAGTGTAGAATGGGTGTGAGTCTGATGAAATTTCAACACGGATCAATGGGTAAGTTTCACCTTCGAATTCAACTGTTTCGCTAGAGTACTTAGTTGAACCGCTGAGGAACTTGTAACCAGTAGTAGTGTCCATGAAGACAACAGGGCGATATTCTGGATGGATATCTTTTTTCATTTTGCAATATTTCCTTTCTGCCATGGTCTCTTTCCGAGCCATAGATTGTTACTAAGCTAGTTTACCAAATTTCCAGGATCTTGACAAGTATTTTTCACTAATTTTTATTTAAAATAATGATCAAAAATCACCCTGGCTAAGCCAAGGTGAATCTAATATTATTATTGTTCAGATTGATTTGGATCTTTTGGTGCTTCAACTGGTTGATCAGCTTGTCCTTCAGTGTGTTCGTGTGTTTCTTTTTTGATTTCATCTACAGCAGTTTTTACAGTAGAAGTTGTCACGCGTCCAACAGATTTGGGCAAATCCTTTACCAGATTCAGCAAGTTCTTCGAATGTTCCTTTTGTGATTTTTACCACCTGACATCGCCAAGAGACCAGTTACAACAATAGCGATTGATGCGATTAAAGCAAGGATCAAACCAAAGCCAATTGAAACGCCATAACCATTGAAGTCAACAGCGTACTTGTTCACACCGAAGACATCGATCAATGTTACGATAGTTGAGAGAGCTCCTGCTACGATAACACCAATTGCAAAAACCTTTTTGGTAGTGAAGATTTTACATCGTTCAAGCAAGCAAGGACAATCGCAACGACTGCGAAGATAATAACGAACCATCCATCTCCGCGAAGGCCATTCCAGCTGTATGAACCAAAGGCACCAGCATTCAGGCTTTGCCCATGGCAAGAAAGAGCTAAGAATCGCTACCGCAGAGATAATGATAAACAAACGATTTTTCCATAATAAGTCTCCTTAAAAAAATTTTATTAGCTTTATTTTACCATAAGAAGGGGTAAATGAAAACCCTGTGACCAAGATAAAAAGGCTGAGGATCCGTTCTCAGCCTTCGTTTTTGCGAGCCACTTCTTGTAGCTCTTTGTAAATTTGGTCGTTTTCTTCGAGGGAGTAGGAGTTAGCTCCACTCGCTAGTGGATGGCCACCACCATTATGACGTTTGGCAATTTCGTTGATCACTTTTCGTTTGCTACGCATCCGGACACGGAAGTGACCGTCGGCCTGCTCGACAAAGATAGCCCAAACAGACACGGTATCGATGCGTCCAGGAGCTCCGACAATTGCAGCAGTCTCTGAATCCCGTAGATCGAATTTCTTTAAGAGTTCTTGTGTCAAGGTCACACGAGCAGCACCATGTTCATCGATCTCGAGATGGTCATAGACATAGCCTTGAAGCTTAGCGGTTTTGAGATTGATCGTATCCATCTGACGAGCAAGTGCTGTAAAATCAAAGGGAATGCTTCGAAGAGTTGCAGCGATCTCAAAGGTCCGAGTCGAAGTAGCAGGATAAAGGAAGCGACCTGTATCGCCGACAATCCCAGCGTAGAGAAGACGAGCAGCACTAACAGGAAGTTCAAGATCCAATTCCTTAGCAAAAAGAGCAATCAACTCACTAGTAGAGCTAGACTCAGTATCGACCCAGAGCAGATCACCATAAGCATCGTCATTTGGGTGGTGGTCGATCTTGATCAGGAAATCACCGTTCGTATAGCGCTTGTCATCGATGCGGGGAGTATTGGCCGTATCACAGACAATCACCAAAGCTCCATTATAATCTTCATCGCTGACAGTATCCATCTCAGCAAGCCAAGTCAAGGTCGGTTCATCATAGCCAGTTGCCAAGACCCGCTTTTGAGGGAAGTGCGCACGCAGGAGATCTCGCAAGCCCACCTGGCTACCAATCGCATCTGGATCCGGATTTCTGATGACGGTGGATAATAATCGTGTCATAAGCTTGAATCTTTTCAAGAATTTCATTCATTACGTTCATACATTACCTCATTTTTCTCTGTCAATTTTAACATAAGAAAAGGCCCATCCAGCAAGCATTTATCACTAATTAGAAGCTATGGAAGCGGTTTTACATTGGATAGATATTTTGTTAGAATGAAACCAATAGAACATGTTTTTCTTCCGCTACTATTTGGATCGTCAAGCAATTTACTATATTCGCAGTCATTACGAAGGCGCAAATGATTACGAGAAACTTTTAGCATATGGCAAAGAAAATAATATTGAATTTGATTACACGACTGGTGCTAACTACCATAACCGCTTTGAGAAATCAGATGGATTCAAACGCCCCTATAATATGAAGGTTCAAGTCCCTCAGGGCAATTCAGCTAAAGGAAAAGATTTGAATAATGCGCGGATGGTGGAGTTTATTGTAAATTTGGATACCGGTGAGTTTGATAGCCAATGGGATGCCTATGACAAGCACAAACTAGCAAATGGTCGTTATGATTCCGATCCAGATCATTATTCTAAAGATGAATTAAAGGAAATTGCCAATACAGAATCCTTTAACTATGGACCTTCAAAAGGTGAGAATACAGATGTTTCAGGTATTTATGTAGGCAAACATGGAATGCTCGATGTGGATGGCACCCCTGAGCCAGCTACTCGAACTGAGGCAAAAAAACTATTTCATTCAGAAGATGATTTGGGTAAAGAGAATAAACGTACTGGACATATTGGTCAATTTATTGATATTGTTAGAGGAGGAGGACATGAGGATTTTGAAGCATGGAAAGAAAATACAAAAGATTTGTCAGAAAAAGAAAAGATTGAAGAATACAACAGGTTTAAATCTGCATATTCTAAGAATAATCATAAATTTAGTAGCTATTCCGGTTATCTTAATAGTATTAACTAGTTGCAATAAAAAAATACGGATGCTTTTTCATATTTTAGAAAAAAACAACGGTTTATTTTAGTTAAAGATCAGTATGATATAAATAAAAATGCAAAAGATGGCTCCGGTTTCGATTTAAAAAGAAAAAAGAGTATTACTACAGTAATCAATCAGTTGTTAAAAAAATGGTAAAGTATATGGAGGATATAGTTCTGATCGTGATCCAAAGAAGTATTACCAATTTGCTTTAGATGATCAAGTTTCTTCAGTCTTGCTTAGTGACAAAATAACTAAAAATGATATCGAAAAATCTAACTATCAAATCGTTCGTTCTCCAGATTTCTTTGTCAGAAAGTCATTTTTGTGATGAAGAATATCCTCCAGAATTTGAATCGAGGTTTTTAAAAAAAGATAGTAAATTCTCTAAAGTCCGTATCACCTATAACAAAGAATTCTTGCCAACTAAAATCGAGTGGTACTATAAAGGTAAAGAAGGCTTAAAATGGTACACTTGGCGCACCTATTCGTATCCGTTCAAAAATAAGTCTTATTTTGATAAGAAGTTGGATGAAGAAATTAAAGATATTAAAGAGATTCAAGAAGAAAACGAGGGCGATTAGGTTGAATCGGTCCAAATTCTTGAAACGTGTCCCTTCTTTCACCTTATCGGGAAAGGTTTCGTGCAAAATGCTTGAAAAAGTGGTATAATACGGGAAATAGCTTTTGGGAGGAAATTATGACTGTAGCGAAGATTGTTTTTGCTAGTATGACTGGAAATACTGAAGAAATCGCCGATATCGTAGCGGACAAATTCCGTGATCTTGGTATCGAAGTAGATGTGGATGAGTGTACAACTGTGGATGCGGAGGACTTCCTTGATGCGGATATCGCAGTGGTAGCGACTTATACTTATGGCGATGGAGAGCTTCCTGATGAGATCCAAGATTTCTACGAAGATTTGGCTGGCCTTGATCTCAAAGGCAAACTTTACGGTGTGGTAGGATCAGGTGATACCTTCTACGATGAATTCTGTAAAGCAGTTGATGATTTCGACCGTTGCTTCGCTGCGACTGGTGCTGAAAAAGGTTCTGAGTGTGTCAAAGTTGATTTGTCTGCAGAAGACGAAGACATCGAAAAATTAGAAGCCTTTGCAGAAGAACTTGTAGCAAAAGCAAATTAATGACTAAGAGGCTGGATCGATGGATTACAGCCTCGATTTATATCCAAAAAAAGAGGAGACACATGGATTTAGATCAGATTCGTAAGGACATTGACCAGATCGATCAAGAGCTTGTAGCCTTGCTGGAAAGACGGATGGTCTGTGTCGGTCAGATTGTAGAAATATAAGGAGCAGCAGCGCTTACCTGTGCTCGATCAAGGAAGGGAGAGAGAGTGCTTGAGAAAGTCGGCTCTCTTGTGACGGATGAGCAGTATCGTACGACTATTCAAGCTCAGTTTCAAGATATGATGAAGCGCTCGAGAGATTTCCAAGAGGAGGTGAGGGCGCGTGACTAGTCTATCGATCAAGCAAAAAGCACAACAGTATGTCGTCCTAACAGGGATGGCGCTTTTCATTGGTCTCTTGGTTGGTGCCATTGACATGATTTTTGGTCAAGGTCTTCTCCTGATTGGAGATGTCCGAAGCCAGCATTGGCCCTTGATTCTTTTTCTGGCCATAGCGGGGCTTGTCATCGTTTATCTCTATAAACGTTTTGGTGGCAAGGCTTCAAAAGGGATGGGCCTCATCTTTGATGTTGGACACGCGCGTGAGGAGAAAATCCCCTTGGTCTTGGTGCCTTTGATTATGATGACGACCTGGATGAGCCATCTCTTTGGTGGTTCGGTCGGTCGGGAAGGAGTAGCAGTCCAGATCGGAGCGACGCTTTCGCATCGTTTTGCCCGTCATATCAAGATTCCAGATGCTTCGCGTATCTTTCTCATGACCGGGATGGCAGCTGGTTTTGCGGGGCTCTTCAGACGCCACTCGCAGCAACCTTCTTTGCACTTGAAGTCTTGACAGTTGGGGAGTTGCAGTTGATGGCTCTCTATCCAGCGCTCATTGCCTCGATCGTGGCTAGCTTCACCTCTCACGCCCTTGGTTTGGAGAAATTTGCTGTGCCACTAAGAGAAACGCTGAGCTGGACACCAGAGACCTTGATCAAAGTCGCTCTACTTGGCCTGGCTTTTGGACTCGCTGGGAAACTCTTTGCAGTTAGCCTTTCTTGGTTGAAGAAAGCAGTCGCTCAAGTCTTGCCTAATCCCTATATCCGGATTTCCCTTATAGGGGCTGGACTTAGCTTGGTCCTCTTGACCCTCCAGCTGACCAAGGTCGGAACATACAGTGGACTTGGAACCAATCTGATTGATGTGGCTTTTCATCAGGGCAGTGCGCAGAGTTATGACTGGATCTTGAAGCTCCTCTTTACCGTGGTGACGATTTCAGCTGGTTACCAAGGAGGAGAAGTGACACCGCTCTTTGCGATCGGGGCTACGCTTGGAGTCTTTCTCGCTCCTATGCTAGGGTTACCAGTCTTAGTCGTGGCCGCTATTGGTTATGCCAGTGTCTTTGGCAGTGCGACGACGACCTTGCTCGCACCGGTCTTGATCGGAGGAGAAGTCTTTGGCTATGCCAATCTTCCTTTCTTTGTCATTGCTTGTGCCATCGCCTATTGCCTACCAAAAGAGTGGAGCATTTATTCCAGTCAAAAAGTTGCGAAAAAGTAGAGAAAAGAGCTTTACAAACCTGAGATTATCTGATATGATAGTTTCTGTGCGTAATGGAAGCACAAAAATACAGTTTATCCGCTGAGGGAGATCCCTCAAGATTGACGAAGATAGGAGAATAAAATGAATCCATTAATCCAAAGCTTGACTGAAGGTCAACTTCGTACTGATATCCCTGCATTCCGTCCTGGTGACACCGTTCGTGTACACGCGAAAGTTGTCGAAGGATCTCGTGAACGTATCCAGATCTTTGAAGGCGTTGTTATCGCTCGTAAAGGTCAAGGACACACTGAAATGTACACTGTTCGTAAAATCTCTAACGGTGTCGGTGTTGAACGTACATTCCCAGTACACACTCCACGTGTAGAAAAGATTGAAGTTGTACGTTACGGTAAAGTACGTCGTGCGAAATTGTACTACCTTCGTGCATTGCAAGGTAAAGCAGCTCGTATTAAAGAAATCCGTCGTTAAGACGAACAAGGAGGCGGGAGTTATCTCGCTTCTTTTTTTATCGGTCCCCTTAGTTCAATGGATATAACAACTCCCTCCTAAGGAGTAGTTGCTGGTTCGATTCCGGCAGGGGACATAAATTTATGACGATGAGGGATTTTCTAATTGAATAGAAATTCCTCTTTCGAGACTTTCCTTAGGTGAGGAAGGACATCAGCGAACTTCGTAAAAGTTCTATGATTATTTCTTGAGCCTAAGGTCTCAAGAATTCCGAGTGCCTGAAACGATTAAGTTTCAGGCACTTTTTTACAGCGGAAAGTCTCTACAGAAAATAAATTAGAAATTTTTATATAAATAGGGGTTATTTCCCTTTTTGTGTGTATATTGAAAGTCAAGAAAAGATGTAATATCTCCATGTAATGAATTGATTTTTTAGGAGGGAAGGAGTAAAATGTAGTTAATATTATAACATCTAGAATTTTTGAGAGGTTTGTTATGATTTTAGCTCATAAGGATAATAATGGGAATGTTCAATCCCTTCAAGATCATTCTTTTAATGTTGCGACTAAGGCACGAGAAGACGCGAACGTTATTGATCAAGGAGACATTTTATTTTTATTGGGCTTGTATCATGATTTAGGAAAAGCTAATCAAGAGTTTCAAGATAAACTCTTATTGCATCCTAATAAGCATGTTGATCACTCCTCGGCTGGAGCAAGGTATCTTTTCCAAAAGATACAAATCTGTTTGAAAAGTTTAAATGTAGAGAAAAAAGATAGAGATTTTTTTCAAGAAATATGTGCTTACGTTATATCATCACATCATGGGATGTATGATATTTTACTCCAAGATGAAACAATAAATGCCTCTCAATATACATACAACAGGCTACGGTATAGAATAATTGAAGGAACTGAAAGCAGTCGTTATCAAGAAGATATTGAACCTTTTGCACAAAAAGTTAGAAAGTCAATTACCTTATTATGGATATAACTCCTTAGATGATTTAATTAAAAAAAGCATTCGAAAATTATCAACAAGCTTGGTCTACTTTTAAAATGGATTAATGAAAGTGAAAAAGATTTTTATTCAAGCTGTTTTTGTTAAACTTTATTTATCTCTACTAAAAAAATGCAGATATATTAGACACTATCAATGCCTACGGTATAATTGTCCAACCTTTAAAATCTAAAGAAAGGGAAGAATTAAATCGTTCCTATTTAAGTGCTATTGAAGAAAAATATAGAAGTTTTGGCAAGCCTACGACACAGCTAAATGAAATTCGTTTACAAATTAGTGAGAGAGTAAAGGAAAGAGGAGCAAACGATTCAGCTGGAATCTATCGATTAGATTTACCGACCGGAGCAGGTAAAACAAACCTCAGTATGCGATATGCTTTCCATCAGCTTGTAAAGCAGAAAAAATCAAGATTCTTTTACATTACTCCCTTTTTATCAGTCTTAGAGCAGAATGCTTCTGAGATAAAAAAAATAACAGGTGATGCTGGGGTATTAGAACATCATTCAAATGTAATTCATCAAAATGATGATAATGATGATAAAAACACATTGATGTTAGATTATTTAATTGATAGTTGGGATAGTCAAATTATTCTCACGTCTATGGTTCAATTTTTTTCAAACCTTATTTAAGACAAAATCTTCTAATATAAGACGTTTTTCAAATTTAGCGAATAGTGTTTTAATCTTAGATGAAGTCCAATCCTTACCTATTGAAGTCACAACTTTGTTTAATTTAACCATGAACTTCTTAAATAAAGTCATGAACACGACGATAATCCTCTGTACTGCAACGCAACCTGCCTATGATTCAACCTCAATAACTCATCGTCTAGATTATGGTGGGAAGAACGGCGAATGTCCTGATATAGTTGAGTTGATTCATGATGAAACAGAAGTGTTTGCAAGAACAGAACTTAGAAAAATTTAATGAAGAGAATCAATATACAAACCTAGCAGAATTAGTTGACTTTGTTTTTAGATAATAATGAGTCCATACTTGTAATTTTTAACACTAAAAAAACAGTTGATAAATTTTATACGATGCTTGAAGAATTGACAGATCGTCCTCTCTATCAATTATCAACAAATATGTGTGCTCAGCATAGATTTGATATGATATCAGAAATAAAGCAGCTTTTAAAAGATGGAGTACCAATTATTTGTATTAGTACACAATTAATTGAAGCAGGAGTGGACGTTGATTTTAATCAAGTTATTCGTTCTTATGCTGGAATCGATTCAATTGTTCAGGCTAGTGGACGTTGTAACCGTGAAGGGAAGCGTCAAAAAGGGCAAGTTACATTAGTGAACCTTATGAATGAGGAGGAGAATATCTCACGACTTAAAGAAATCAAAAAAATAAGAAAGAAGCAACAGAGTTCATACTACATAAAAATTCATCTCCAATTGATACTTCACTTTTAAATAAAGATTTCTTTGAATATTACTATGCAAATAATCAATCTTCAATGGACTATCCATTATCACATGAGGAGTCAGTTTTTGATTATTTAAGTATAAATGAATACCAATTAAGACCTAACTTTAAAGGAAGAATGAAGCAAGCATTTAAAACAGCCGGACAAAAGATGAACTTGATCAATAATGAGACAATAGGAGTTTTAGTTCCATATGGTGATGCAATTGAAAAGATATCTCGGTTGGAAGAACTGTGTGAGTCTGATTATCCTTCAGAAGGAAAATTTCAGATTATTAAAACCCTCTTAAAGGAATTGCAATCTTATACTGTAAATGTGCGTGAGCATGATCCTATTTTAGAAGCAACAAAATCGTATCTAAATGGAAATGTACTAGTGTTATCAGATGGGTATTATCATGAAAAGAAAGGAATTACCATAGAGATGCAAAACTTTATTATGTAAACAAGTTAGTTTTTTTTCTATAGCAAGATTAAAATAGCAATATAAAAGAACAGAAGGAGGGTTTTACCTTGTATAGATCAAGAAATTTCTATGCTAGAATTCGTGGCGATAGGGCATTATTTACGAATCCAGCAACTAAAGGTGGGAGTGAAAGATCGTCGTATTCGGTTCCGACTCGGCAGGCTTTACAAGGAATAGTTGACGGGATTTATCATAAACTACATTTACAAATGTTATAACTGAAGTTAAGGTCGTTAATCAAATACAAACAGAGTTGCACGGTGTTCGTGCTTTGTTACACGATTACAGTGCTGACCTGAGCTATGTTTCTTATTTGAGTGATGTAGAGTATCTTGTAAAGTTTCATTTTGTTTGGAATGAGAATCGCGAAGATTTGATACAGGATAGACAGGCAAATAAACACGAAGCGATTATGGAGCGGTCTATTCGAAAAGGTGGAAGACGGGATGTTTTTCTTGGAACAAGGGAGTGCTTTGCCTTGGTGGATGAAATTAGTCAAGAAGAATATGAGAACTGCCCATCCTATTATGATGGATTCTCCATCGATTTAGGAATTATGTTTCATTCCTTTGCCTACCCAACAGATAAAAAAACACCATTGAAATCTTATTTCGCAAAAACAGTTATGGAGGATGGCATTATTAAGTTTAAGTCACAGAAGGAATGTGAAATAGTTAATACTTTATCCAGCTATGCTTTTAAGCTACCTGGTCAAATTAAATCAGTTGATGATGAGTTTAACGAATATGAAGAGATGGAGAAAGGAGAAAGCTAATGGATTTTTTTACTTCTCTATTAAATGCATATGAAAAAGCAGAGGAGATTGGATTAGTAGATCAACAAACAGGTGATAGTGATCCTGTATTGCTTCCACTATACCATACCAGTCTGAAATCGAATGGCAATAATATAATTCTCATCAAATTGAATAAAGATGGTACCTTTTATAAAGCGGAATTCATGCCAGATAATCAATCGATTATTTTTCCAGTAACGAGCGATTCTGTTGCAAGGTCTGGTAGCAATCCGGCACCACATCCTTTGGTAGATAAGCTATCTTATTATGTTCAAGAAGTTAGTCAATCTCAATACGAAGAATTCCATAATCAACTTGCTAATTGGGTCTGTTTTTGTAAGGAAGAAGGGGTTAAAGATTATTTAGAAAAGATTCAGAGGTTTATACTTAGAGCGGATTTTTTAAATATCGTTTTAAATTCTCTGTTTGGTGAATCCTATCAAAGAGAAAATTTGAAGGTAACCTATCAAGATTCGAATGAAAAAAGTAAGACGATTGATTTATCTGCTTGTTTCATTGAGTTTTCGATTGTACAATACCATGGTTTCAAAGATGAATCTGTAACGACATACAAAGAATTACATCAATCCTTTATATCATTTGTAAGAGCATTTCAAGATAATATGGGAGTGTGTAATATAAGCGGACGCAATGAGACAATCACAAATAAGCATAGAGGATTGATGGGAAATGCTAAAATCATTTCTGTTAGTAATAAAGGCGAAGCTTATAAAGGACGTTTTAAAGAACGAGAAGATGTTTTTAGTGTAGGTTATGAAACCTCTGAAAAAATCCATTTGATGATTAAGTATTTGCTTGAAAATAATAACAGTAGTACATGGTTGGGATCGTCACAGTATCTTATTAACTGGTTTAGTGATGATTTGGCAAATAAAAGTCAATTAGATATTGTTAAACCGGAGTTTGATAGCCTATTTGAGGATGAAGATGATGATATAGAAGAACGTCATCAATTGATTAGACCAAATGCTGAGAATCAAGAGATAGGATCTTCGTTTATTAAGGGACGAAAATTATTTGGAAATGATGCTACATATTATATTGCAATATTAAACAAACAAGTAATGGCCGTATCGCTCTAAAATATTTCCGTCAACTTCAAGTATCTCAGTTATTAAAAAATCTGGAAAATTGGCAAGTTATTTATTCTTGGGAAGCGAGAACAAAATCAGGAATATATAAACAAAAGACACCAAATTTTAACGAGATTATCAATGTAGCCTATGGTGTAGATAGAGGACGTTATCTAGAATTAGACAATGATAGTTTTCGAAGTGATCAATATCAGCAATTAGTGACAGCCTTAATTGATGGGAAATCAATTCCAAATACAATCGTTAAAAAACTAGAAGCTAATATTAAACATCGGCAAAATTATCCTAAATGTTGGCATTCTTTGCAACAAGTTAGTTTAGCAGTTCTACATAAACAATATGGAAGGGAGTTTAATCCAATGGTAGACCATGAAAACACTAATCGTTCTTATCTATTTGGACGATTACTAGCTATTTTTGAGTTAATGGAAGCTCAGAGATATCGAATAGAAGGTGGTAATCAAGAAAGGATAACAAATGCTGAAAGGTATTGGAATGCCTATACGAGCCAACCAGCTAAGTTGATGATGAACCTCGCAAATAAAATAAAACCTTATGAAGAGACAGTCAAGTTAAACTCTAGAGGAATCTATAATAAATTGGAAAAAGAGCGACAAGAGATCATTTCTCTATTAAGTCCTTTAATGACGAATAAAGATATAAATGATCCTTTAGATTATCAATTTATTTTTTTGGTTATTATAGCGAAAAACAATATTTTTACACTAAAAAAAGAAAAAAACGAAAGTGAGAACTAGCTTATGTTAGAAAATAAAATTGACTTTATGGTAACAATTGAGGTACGCGAAGCAAATGCTAACGGAGATCCATTATCGGGTAATATGCCAAGAACAGATGCTAAGGGACATGGCTTAATTTCTGATGTAGCGATTAAGCGCAAAATTAGAAATCGTATGCAAGACTTTGGTCATCCAACTTTTGTTCAAGCTGGAGACCGTATTGAAGATGAGTTTCGTTCACTTGAAAAACGTTTTTCTAATCAATTTAATGCAAAAGATTCTGATGAAGATATTGAAGAAAAAGCTAATAAATTGTGGTTAGATGTTCGTTCATTTGGTCAAGTTTTTACTTATTTAAAAAAATCAATCGGTGTTCGTGGACCAGTTTCTATAAATATGGCTAAATCGTTGGAACCAATCGTAATCTCTAGTTTACAGATTACAAGAAGTACAAATGGGATGGAAGCTAAAAATGAAAGTGGACGTTCATCTGACACTATGGGTATGAAATACTTTGTTGACTATGGAGTTTATTTGCTGAAAGGATCTATTAATCCAAATTTTGCTGAAAAAACTGGATTTTCGACTGAAGATGTAGAGGTGATTAAGCAAGCACTAGTAAGTCTTTTCGAAAATGATGCCTCTTCTGCACGTCCTGAAGGATCAATGCGTGTAAGGGAAGTCTTCTGGTTTACTCATTCCAATAAGTTAGGAAATGTTTCTAGTGCGCGTGTTTTTGACTTGTTTGAATTTGACAAAGAAAACCAAGAAAAGAATACTTATGAAGATTATGGTATTCATCTTAATCAAGAGAAGTTAGCAGAATATGAAAATAAAGGATTGAAAGTTGATATTCTAGAAGGACTATAAAATGGTCTACGCAGAAAATGAATATTTGATGTTATCTGGCATCCAGCATTTCCAATTTTGTAAACGGCAATGGAGTCTAATTCATATTGAACAACAATGGTCTGATAATGAGGCGACAGCTCATGGACAGATTTTACACAAAAAAGCGGACGATCCTTATATAAAAGAGAAACGTAATAATGTTATTATCTCACGGGCAATGCATGTATCCTCAAAAGAGTTAGGGCTCTATGGGATATTAGATGTTGTTGAGTTTCATAAAGATGAAAGAGGAATTGAGCTTAAAGGTAGAAGTGGTAAGTGGCTACCAATTATCGTGGAATATAAGCGAGGAAAAGACAAAAAAGATATTTACGATATTGTTCAATTAGTTGCTCAAGCTATTTGCCTTGAAGAGACTCTTGAGTGTACAATCGAGTATAGCTATCTATATTATCATCGTGTCAATCAAAAGAAACGAATAGAAATTACTCCTGAATTACGAAAAGAAGTAGTTTCTTTAGCCTCTCAAATGCACGAATATTATGAGCAGAAAGTAGTTCCGAAAGCTGAGTATTTTAAAAATTGTCAATTGTGTTCTTTGGTTGATATTTGCATGCCACGCTTAAGTAAGAAGAATCGCAATATTGATAATTATATTTTCCATGCTCTAAAAAGTGAGGATGGCTTATGAAAAAGCTTCTTAATACATTATATTTAACGCAAGATAATTTTTATTTGACTCGAGAAAGAGATAATATCGTCATAAAACAAGAAGGAAAAGTCATCAGTCGTTTCCCGTATAGAATTATTGATGGTATTGTATGTTTTTCTTATTTGGGAGCATCTCCATCTTTAATTGAGTTGTGCGCTGAAAATCAGATTAATTTATCTTTTCATACTCCTCAGGGGCGTTTTTGCGGTCGATTTGTTGGAGCCACAAATGGGAATGTTCTACTTAGAAGGCAACAGTATCGTTTAGCAGATGCAGAACTGTCATTAGAATATGCGCAAAGATTCATTCTTGCAAAAATTTCTAATTCCAGAAAATATCTTCTCCGTTTTAAGCGAGATCATAGAGATCGAATCGATACTCATCTCTTCGAAGAAGTAAACACAGAGTTGACTTGGGCATTGGAACAGGTTCAGTCAGTTGAGGATAAAAATTCTCTTCTAGGAATTGAAGGACAAGCTGCAAACCAATATTTTAGAATTTTTAATGATATGATCCTAAATGATAAAGAGACGTTCCAGTTTAACGGTCGTACTAGACGGCCTCCGTTAGATTGTGTGAATGCTTTATTATCATTTGGGTATAGTTTATTAACCTACGAATGTCAGTCTGCGTTGGAAGCAGTTGGGCTAGATAGTTATGTTGGATTCTTTCATACCGATAGGCCGGGGCGTGCTAGTTTAGCTTTAGATTTAGTGGAGGAGTTTCGTGCCTATATTGTAGATAGATTTGTATTTTCTCTGATAAATAAAGGTCAAATATCGAAAAAAGACTTTGAATTTAAAGAAAACGGTAGTGTTTTTCTATCAGAAAAAGGACGTGCAACATTTCTTGAACTGTGGCAGAAAAGAAAGCATATGGAAGTTGAACATCCATATACTAAAGAAAAGGTGAAAATGATGCTCTTACCTTATGTTCAAGCCCCAATTATTAGCAAAAGCTATTCGTGGGGAATTAGAGTCATATCCACCATTTATGATATAGGAGTTTATATATGATGGTACTGGTGACATATGATGTCAATACTGAAACAGCAAAAGGCAGGAAGCGTCTGCGACATGTTGCAAAACTATGCGTTGATTATGGCCAACGTGTTCAAAATTCAGTATTTGAATGTTCAGTTGCTCCCGCAGAATTTGTGGAAATAAAGTCTAAGTTACTAGATATTATTGACCCTGATTCCGAGAGTATTCGATTTTATTTTCTTGGAAAAAATTGGCAAAATCGAGTGGAGACTATTGGACGAGATACAAGTTATGATCCTGATATAGGAGTATTAATACTTTAAAATAAGGAGTGCGAATCGAAGTTGCTCATAAAAATAGCAGGAGTTTCGCGCAAAAAATTAGAAAAATTAATGGCAAAATTGGATTTTAGGGAATAATAATTCCTTTGTATTAATCAATTTTTAGCCATAAACGGTGCAACTTTGCGCTGTCGCTCCCTTCACGGGGGCGTGGATTGAAATAAAATTTCGGTTTGTTGCAGATTGATAAACCACAAGCGTCGCTCCCTTCACGGGGGCGTGGATTGAAATACGGGTGAAGGTCTTTATATTGGTATGAAAGACGTCGCTCCCTTCACGGGGGCGTGGATTGAAATCAATGAAATGGAGAATCTTGGTGAGTCAGGGAAGTCGCTCCCTTCACGGGGGCGTGGATTGAAATCCGTCCCGGCTATATAGATAGGCTAACTCCCAAGTCGCTCCCTTCACGGGGGCGTGGATTGAAATGTCCTTTTGCGTTTTGATCGTCTGTTGTAGTTCGGTCGCTCCCTTCACGGGGGCGTGGATTGAAATTGACTTAACCAACGTAGCAAATGGCAAAGCAGATGTCGCTCCCTTCACGGGGGCGTGGATTGAAATATTCAAAAAGGTGGAATTAACACAAAGCACCACCGTCGCTCCCTTCACGGGGGCGTGGATTGAAATAACAAGTATGAACAAAAAAACGCCGGACGAAGAATGTCGCTCCCTTCACGGGGGCGTGGATTGAAAATCTGTTACATCACCAACACGTTGTGAGCGCTCGTCGTCGCTCCCTTCACGGGGGCGTGGATTGAAATCGGTCAAGGGATCGATCCCCAGATAGGTTTGAAGTCGCTCCCTTCACGGGGGCGTGGATTGAAATCGTTATGTGAGTGTATAGATCCAGCGTGATCTGGTCGCTCCCTTCACGGGGGCGTGGATTGAAATTAGCGCTGTACCGAGGCCCGTTGCGGTCTTGAGCTTGTCGCTCCCTTCACGGGGGCGTGGATTGAAATTTGACTCTCCTTTCAGACGAGCGAGCTCGTTAAGCGTCGCTCCCTTCACGGGGGCGTGGATTGAAATTTTTTTCCTTGTTTCCGAAATGCAAGTCCTCGACGTCGCTCCCTTCACGGGGGCGTGGATTGAAATGAGAAGCTGGAAGGGGTGATACAAGATGGCACTGTCGCTCCCTTCACGGGGGCGTGGATTGAAAATCCCCGGACAAATTAAAAGGGCCAGTACGCCTCACGTCGCTCCCTTCACGGGGGCGTGGATTGAAAATCTGAGCGTCTACTTCAAAAATCAATCAAACGGATAGTCGCTCCCTTCACGGGGGCGTGGATTGAAATATCATACGTTGTATTGATAAAGTCAATTGTGCTTGTCGCTCCCTTCACGGGGGCGTGGATTGAAATAGTTAAAAGATGGCTTGGAAGAGCCTAGTAAACGTCGCTCCCTTCACGGGGGCGTGGATTGAAATATGAAGATAACTTGATCATTATCGCTGCAAGACCGTCGCTCCCTTCACGGGGGCGTGGATTGAAATTTATTGATTGTAAGATACTCATTTCAAACCTTTCGTCGCTCCCTTCACGGGGGCGTGGATTGAAATATGATTGTGAGAGCTTCCTCTGTACCACCTTCGGTCGCTCCCTTCACGGGGGCGTGGATTGAAATTTAACATAGATAGGTAAGGAGAAACCAGACCAGTTGTCGCTCCCTTCACGGGGGCGTGGATTGAAATAATCATCATTGCCAAGCCTACGACAACCACGGCACAGTCGCTCCCTTCACGGGGGCGTGGATTGAAATATCAACTTACCAGCCTTGTTTATCAAAATTCAAAGTCGCTCCCTTCACGGGGGCGTGGATTGAAAGTGGATAAGAGGTGATTTCCTCCTTTTTTTCTTACGTCGCTCCCTTCACGGGGGCGTGGATTGAAATTTACCTCCACGCATTAGCAAGTATTTTTTGATCGGTCGCTCCCTTCACGGGGGCGTGGATTGAAATTAGATACATAGAACGAGCATACATACCACCAATAAGTCGCTCCCTTCACGGGGGCGTGGATTGAAAATACATTTTAAACCAACTAGCAAGTCAACTCAAAGACGTCGCTCCCTTCACGGGGGCGTGGATTGAAATATTGAACATACAATTGTCCATCAGCAGGGTGATGATGTCGCTCCCTTCACGGGGGCGTGGATTGAAATATCTAAACATTTTTTTCATGTTGTTAAATGCTAGGTCGCTCCCTTCACGGGGGCGTGGATTGAAAATACTTATACAAATGAATCAGGAAAAGAATTAAAAGGTCGCTCCCTTCACGGGGGCGTGGATTGAAATCAGATGCAGATGTGATTGAATCTTGAAGAAGGTAACGTCGCTCCCTTCACGGGGGCGTGGATTGAAATCAATGAATGACATCTTCTGCTTTACATTCAATCGGTCGCTCCCTTCACGGGGGCGTGGATTGAAATCAGCTTATGACTGATGTGCTGACCGTAGATTTTAACAGTCGCTCCCTTCACGGGGGCGTGGATTGAAATCGATAGCAAAACAGATTTCATCTTCTGCAGCATCGTCGCTCCCTTCACGGGGGCGTGGATTGAAATCATCTATTCAGCTTGTTAACGAAAAGAATAGAGGTCGCTCCCTTCACGGGGGCGTGGATTGAAATAAGGCAAGACGAGTACAGGGAATACAATCGTATGGTCGCTCCCTTCACGGGGGCGTGGATTGAAATGTGAACCATCTGGCCCTTGAGATCCCAAGTCACGTCGCTCCCTTCACGGGGGCGTGGATTGAAATAACATCGTCGGTAATTTTACCGTAACCAAACTGGTCGCTCCCTTCACGGGGGCGTGGATTGAAATTAACTTGTCTACATCTAGTGAAATTACAACCTTGTCGCTCCCTTCACGGGGGCGTGGATTGAAATTTATTGCCCGGCACGGTATGACCTTCCGGGAAGCAGTCGCTCCCTTCACGGGGGCGTGGATTGAAATCGAGCAGTTGTGGGGCAATACCGACAGCCTCGCGCGTCGCTCCCTTCACGGGGGCGTGGATTGAAATTGGTGGTGGCAGGTTGGGCCGTACTCGCTGGAATGATCGTCGCTCCCTTCACGGGGGCGTGGATTGAAATTTAAATCGGCGATACGTTGATAATTTGATCGCGACGTCGCTCCCTTCACGGGGGCGTGGATTGAAATTAGTAATAATGTGTGTCGCATTCCTCCGTCAGAGGGTCGCTCCCTTCACGGGGGCGTGGATTGAAAATATTTGATCGAGTACTTTCTTCTGTGCTTCAATGGCGTCGCTCCCTTCACGGGGGCGTGGATTGAAATTTATCGTGTCGGACAACTCGGATAGTGTCCCCGATGTCGCTCCCTTCACGGGGGCGTGGATTGAATACGGGTATTCCGTCAATTCGGGGTATATACTGACGTCGCTCCCTTCACGGGGGCGTGGATTGAAATCAAGAAATACGGTCTTATGAAGAAAACAATGTCAGGTCGCTCCCTTCACGGGGGCGTGGATTGAAATAGCGTTTACAGTCAACCCTGCTTCTTTCGCTTTATTGTCGCTCCCTTCACGGGGGCGTGGATTGAAATTTTCAACCATTGGGATCAACCAAGCCCTCTTATGTCGCTCCCTTCGCGGGAGCGTGGATTGAAATAGCTTTTGCATTTTTGTTAGCTTCATTCACTTTAGGTCGCTCCCTTCGCGGGAGCGTGGATTGAAATAATTAATTTCTGTAATTCAAGTGTTCCCATCTTGGTCGCTCCCTTCACTGGAACGTGTAGTGAAATTCATTAGCAAAAAATTTTGATATTACAGATCAGCTCTATAGATCTCCACTTTTTCTTTGACTCTCCTTTCTTATTTCTCTAAAATAGTAGGTATGTGAAGGGAAATTGATATGAAAAAAGGTTTGGTAATTGTGCTTTCTGCTTTGGTCTTGGCTTCCTGCGGTCGTCCTCATAGGACGGTGTCGCCTAAGAGTTCGGATACCAAGCAGACCAGCACTTCGGAAAAGAAACAGTCTGGTATGGATTTGAAAGCCATCAAGGCTAAGGACTACTCGAGTATCAAGGGGACTTGGATCGATGGGCGTGGCAATGAGCTGGTCTTTGATGACAAGGGCTTGGTCAGCGAGGATGTTGAGCTTAATGCATCGAGCTTTAAGCAGAAGGACCAGATCGCTGAGATGACGGTTAGTGCCAAGTCGGGTGTTGGAGGCTATGGTCTCTTGCTCCTTCCAAAAGGTCAGAAAGCGGGCAAAGACGATGCTTCAGATAAGTCTAAGGATCGGATCTGGGCTGGTCAGTCACCAGCTTATGGCGATGATGACAATTTCTACTATCGCAAGAAAGAGCAACCGAAAGATCGGGAGCAAGTAGATACAGACGATAGCAGTAGTACATCTAAGACGAGTAAGGCCAAGAAGTGGAATACTCGATCGGATAGCGAGGTCAAGTCTTCGAAGAAGGCTGATCAGAATGATTATCCAGGCTACACCGATGCTCAGGTCGAAGCTGCGCGTGTCTGGGCTTATGTGATTAAGAACGTTCCTTCCAAGTTAAATATTTCAAATAGTGCAGCTGGAACCAAGATTTATAATGGTGGCTTGGGCGTTGATTATCCAAAAGATGTGCGTCATCTGTTTGGTTCTTATTCAGCTGAAGGAAATATCACTTATGCATCCAACGGTGATGGAACAGTCACGATCTACCCTGTACCGAGCCACTGGCAACAGTCTGCTGATGAACTCAATAGTGAAGAGTTTATGACGCAATTTACCCAAGGGATCTTGGACCATGCTGAAACGGTGACATTGCCAGACGGGGATCCAGACATGATTCGTCAGATTCTTGCAGTACTGAAGTAAGAGAGATTATGGTAGAATAATATTAGATAATAATTTTTTTAAACTATTAAAGATCTAATGACCTATTAGGTTATAAAATTAAAGGTTTGGAATATCTTTTACAGGAAGCTTATGCAATTTTGGTCAATTACAGATCGTTTTCTACTTGTAACAACAAAAGGAGAAAATCTATGAAAAAAACTATGTTTGCAACAATGACCATTCTCTCGCTATTTCTGTCGTCGTGCGCGCAAAAAGAAGTGAAGAATGAAGACAAAAAAAGAGCAGTCTACTGAACAGAATGTAAAAAGATTCTACAAAGGAAAGTAAAGAATCAGTGGTCAAAGGGATGAATCAAGCCCCTACCTCATTGGTTGGAAATGAAAAACCTAATGTAGTATTTGCTTATATGCTTCAAAATCAAATCAATGGCGAAATTGAGATGGCGAAAGTGTATTATAATGAAGAGTATCTGATCCTTGTCTTCTCTGTATCAGAAAATATGCTATCTTTAGCAAATATAAATCCAAAAGATTATTGTAAGACGCTTTTTGATTTAAAAGAAGAGATAGTAAAGCAATACAATGCAACTCAAAACAAACCGAGCAGTATAAAACTTAAAATATATGATAAAGATGAGAAGCTCTTGGCGACGGAGGAAAATGGAGCGTTGGTGATTAAGTAACTAAATTTAGTCAACCATTTGTCGCCATCTACGTTTTATATTTTTCTCACTAATCCACATTTATTGTTTTTTTAAGCTGATCCTGTTACAATGATAGTACTCGGAAAAGACTGGGCTTCCAGCCTTTTTCATTTCACTTTAGAAAGGTCTTTTATGAAACGCAAATCGATTTTGTTTTTGTATTTACTCTTGCTAGCGATCGGCTTGGCCTATGAGACCCAGTCACTGACAGAAGGCTGGATGTCTGGTAGCCAGTACGGGATTGTGGGACTATCTACCCTCATCCTCTTGGTCTATGCACTTCCTGCTGTCTGGGCTCTTTTTCACTTTGCTAAGAAGTGGAAGTTGTCTTGGGTACCGGTCCTCTTTTCTCTGCTAGGAGGGGGCTTTGTTGCTGGTTGGTTATCTAGCTTTGCCAATACCTATTTCCATGACATGATTCAAGCGATCGCTCCAAATAGCGACTTTTGGAATCAGTACGAGAGTGCCATCGCTGCGCCCCTCTTTGAGGAACCATTTAAGTTGATTCCCATCTTCTTTGTCCTCTATTTGTTCAGTGTCCGTCGCATCAAGTCGATCTTCCTCTTGGCTATTGCCTCTGGTCTTGGTTTCCAGATCGTCGAGGACTTTGCCTATATCCGTCAGGACCTGCCAGGAGGTTTCTCTTACACGGTGTCAGGGATTCTCGGTCGTGTGGCCAATGCGCCCATGTCTCACTGGGTTTACACAGGCCTTGTTATGCTGGGGCTCTTCTTGATTGTCCAAGCAAGCAGAGGACGCAAGGATCTACGTCTATCAGGCTGGGGATATTTAGTAGCAGGGTTTGGACTCCATTTTGTTGGCAATTCACCCTTCTCACAAATCGTGACCGAGTTGCCGATTGCGATTCCAGTCTTGAATGCTACTGGGCTCTTCCTGATCTACCAAGCGTATCAGACCGTCGAGCGATTAGAACAAGCAAAATAAAACAAAAAAAGAATGCGTATGTTTGCACACATACGCATTTTTGTTATTTTGGACACATTGTTTTTCTACTTTTGTATAAACTGAGTGATACTATAGCTGTAAACTAAATTCTATTTTGAAAGAAATATTTGAGACTTTCCGCCGTGAGAAAAGTGCTTGAAACATTGTTGTTTCAAGCACTCGGGAGTTTTGAAACGTTAGATTCAAAACTAAGTCATGGAACTTCTTCGAAGTTCGCTGACGTCCGTACTCACCCAAGGAAAGTCTCTAAGAGTATAGGATCTTAAAATAGATTTATTTACCAAGACAGAACTGACTGAAGAGTTGGGTGATGAGCTCATCTGGAGCAGCATCCCCAGTAATTTCTCCGAGAATTTCCCAGGTGCGGGTGAGGTCGACTTGAAGCAAGTCTACCGGCATACCTAGGGCCAAGCCTTCGTTGACCGCTTGCAGGCTTTCAACAGCTTTCTCGATGAGGGAGATGTGACGAGCATTAGAAAGATAAGTCGCATCTTGCTCAACCAGCCCAGCATTTCGAAGAAGAGGGCATTGATCCGGTCTTCAATTTGATCGATGTTTTGGTTTTTCAGAACGGAAATCTTGATATGATCTTCCGGCAGTTGGTCGATTTCGATCTTCTCTGGGAGGTCGACCTTATTGAGGAGAATGATGCGGTTGCTATCTTGAGAGATTTCAAGGAGTTGGCGGTCTTGATCGGTCAAGGGCTCGCTAGCATTGAGGACGAGGAGGACTAGATCAGCTTCCTTGAGGGCTTTTTTCGACCGTTCGACACCAATCTGCTCAACGATGTCTTCGGTTTCCCGAATCCCGGCCGTATCGACTAGTTTGAGGGGAACGCCGTTGATGTTGACGTATTCCTCGATAACATCACGGGTGGTTCCTTCGATATCGGTCACGATGGCTTTTTCTTCGCGAAGAAGATTATTGAGGAGGCTAGACTTGCCGACGTTTGGACGACCGATGATAGCAGTAGAAATCCCTTCACGCAAGATCTTTCCACGACGGGCAGTCTTGAGGAGATTGGTCAAGAGGGCTTCAAATTCACTGGTCTTTTCACGGATGATCTCAGTGGTTGCTTCTTCGACATCATCGTACTCAGGATAGTCGATATTGACTTCGACCTGGGCCAGAGTATTGAGGATCTCTTGGCGCGTGTTGTTGATCAGATCAGACAGGGAACCATCTAGTTGCTTAACGGCGATGTTCATAGCCTTGTCGGTCTTGGCGCGAATAATGTCCATGACGGCTTCGGCCTGGGTTAAATCGACCCGACCGTTCAAAAAGGCCCGCTTAGTAAACTCACCAGGTTCTGCCAGACGAGCACCTTCACGGATCACCAATTGCAGGATTTCGTTGGTTACGGCAATCCCGCCGTGGGTATTGATCTCGATGATGTCTTCACGGGTAAATGTCTTAGGAGAGCGCATAGCTCCAACCATGACTTCGTCGAGAATCTCGTCCTTATCTGGATCTACGATATGACCGTAGTTGAGGGTGTGACTAGCCACGCTGGTCAAATCTTTCCCTTTGAAGATCTTTTGAGCAATGGCAAAGCTGTCTGTCCCGCTTAAGCGGACGATCCCGATCGCCCCCTCACCGAGAGGAGTCGAGATGGCAGCAATGGTATCAAATTCTTTAGTAATCATGTCATTTCTCTTTTCCTGTAGATTCATCTCTATTCTATCGTAAAGTCAGCGGACGGGCAAGGTTTTGCTTTTTAGAACTAAAAAGATGGAAAGGTTTTCAAATTAATTAGTGAAATCTCTTTACAGAATATGCTATACTGTAATAGAATATAAAAGGAGGTCTATGATGGTAAACCTAAAAGAACAGGTAGGAATTAAAGCGGCTGAGTTTGTCAAAGACGGCATGATTGTCGGTCTCGGTACAGGGTCAACTGCTTATTATTTTGTGGCTGAATTGGGTCGTCGCATCAAAGAAGAAGGCTTGCAGATCACAGCTGTCACGACGTCAAGTGTGACCTATGATCAGGCTGAAAGTTTAGGCATCCCGCTCAAGGCGATCGACGATGTCGAAGTGGTCGATGTAACAGTGGATGGCGCAGATGAAGTGGATCCTCAATTAAACGGGATCAAAGGTGGCGGTGGGGCTCTCCTCATGGAAAAAATCGTCGCAACTAATTCAAAAGATTGCATTTGGATCGTGGATGAATCCAAACAAGTCGCAACTCTTGGGGCTTTCAAACTTCCAGTGGAAGTAGTGCAATACGGGGCTGAAAATCTTTTCCGTCATTTTGAGCAAAAGGGTTACCATCCTGCTTTCCGTCTCGCGGATGATCAACGTTTTGTCACCGACCAAGGCAACTTTATCATTGACTTGGATCTCAAGGTGATCGAGGATGCAGAAGCTCTAGCCAATGAATTGGATCACACCGTCGGGGTTGTCGAGCACGGTTTATTCTTGAACATGATTTCAAAAGTGATTGTAGGGACACCAGATGGCCCTGTCATCATTGAAAAAAATAGAGAGTGGGACGAAATCGGTAATTCGTTAGAATTTCGATTTCGTCGTCCCCACCTCCCACTGATTGAGTAGGGGCTGTAAAAGCTGATGAAATCAGCGTAGTAGAGCCCACTCAACCACTGCGTCTTGCTCGACAATCCAAAAATAATTGAGAGGCTAGGACTTTTGTTCCAGCCTCGGATCAAACAACGGCTCTCTTCTTATAGGGATATGGTATAATATAGCTAGTTTAATAAAGGAAAGAGGCAGTATATGTCAAAAATTTAAACGCATGCACTTAGTTGTGCTGGATTCAGTTGGGATCGGTGCTGCACCAGATGCCAATAACTTTGTCAATGCAGGAGTTCCAGATGGAGCATCTGATACTTTGAGGTCACATCTCTAAAAACCGTCGGTTTGAATGTACCAAACATGGCGAAAAATCGGTCTTGGAAATATTCCTCGTGAAGTACCATTGAAGACTGTGCCAGCTGAAAGCAACCCAACTGGCTATGCGACAAAAATTGCAAAGAAGTTTCTCTTGGGAAAGACACCATGACTGGTCACTGGGAAATCATGGGGCTCAACATTACAGAACCGTTTGATACCTTCTGGAATGGTTTCCCTGAAGAAATTATTACAAAGATTGAAGAATTCTCAGGACGTAAGGTCATCCGTGAAGCCAACAAACCTTATTCTGGTACAGCGGTCATCGATGACTTTGGACCACGTCAAATGGAAACTGGTGAGTTGATCATTTATACATCAGCAGACCCTGTGCTTCAAATCGCGGCTCACGAAGACATCATTCCTTTGGATGAACTCTACCGTATCTGTGAATACGCTCGTTCCATCACTTTGGAACGTCCAGCTCTTCTAGTCGAATCATTGCTCGTCCTTATGTTGGGGAACCAGGAAACTTCACACGGACAGCCAACCGTCGTGACTTGGCTGTTTCACCATTTGCGCCAACTGTTTTGGACAAGTTGAACGAAGCGGGTATCGATACTTATGCAGTTGGTAAGATCAACGATATCTTCAACGGAGCTGGTATCAACCACGATATGGGCCACAACAAATCAAACAGCCACGGTATGGATACCTTGATTAAGACCATGGGGCTTCCTGAGTTCCAAGAAGGGTTCTCATTTACCAACTTGGTAGACTTTGATGCTCTTTACGGTCACCGTCGCAATGCTCACGGCTACCGCGATTGCTTGCATGAATTTGACGAACGCTTGCCAGAAATCATTGCAGCTGATGCGTGAAGATGACCTCTTGATGATCACTGCAGACCACGGGAATGACCCAACCTACGCTGGTACAGACCATACGCGTGAATACATCCCATTCTTGGCTTATAGCCCATCCTTCAAGGGCAATGGTGTGATTCCAGTCGGACATTTCTCTGATATCTCTGCAACGATTGCAGAGAACTTTGGTGTTGAAAAAGCCATGATCGGTGAAAGCTTCTTAGACAAATTGAACTAAGATGACACGCTTCGCTCTCCTCGTAAGAGGGATCAATGTTGGCGGGAAAAACAAGGTCGTGATGGCAGAGCTTCGAGAGGAGCTTCAAACGATCGGGCTGGATGGGGTAGAGACCTACATCAATAGTGGCAATATCTTCTTTGAATCTGCTGGTTCTAAAGCAGAATTGGTAGATTTGCTGGGACATTTCTTTCGTGATCACTATCCCTTTATCCAGTCTTTTTCTCTCTTTTCAGCTGAGGACTATGCGCAAGATCTCGCTGCTCTACCAGCCTGGTGGCAGGAGGATCTGGCCCGTAAGGATGTTCTCTTTTACACAGAAGGCCTCAATCAGGATGCTGTCTGGGAGCTGGTCTCCTCTTTTTCGCTCGGTGATGAAATCATCCATCGTGGAAGTCTAGGGATCTACTGGGGCAAATACTCAGAAGAGACCTATACAAAGACCGCTTACCACAGACAAGTCCTCAAGATGCCGGATTACCGTCTGTTGACCATTCGCAATGCTAATACATTTGACAAAATTGGCCAATTTTTAAGGAAATCATAAAGGAGATATGCAATGACATTATTAGCAAAAATCAATGAAACAGCTGCTTTTTTGAAAGGCAAAGGAATGGAAGCACCTGAGTTTGGCTTGATCCTTGGATCAGGTCTTGGAGAACTGGCTGAAGAAATCGAAAATCCAGTCGTAGTAGACTACTCTGAAATTCCAAACTGGGGTCGTTCAACGGTTGTCGGCCATGCTGGTAAATTGGTCTATGGTGATCTTGCTGGACGTAAGGTTTTGGCCCTGCAAGGACGTTTCCATTTCTACGAAGGAAACCCACTAGAAGTGGTGACTTTCCCAGTTCGTGTCATGAAAGTTTTGGGATGTGAAGGGGTTCTTGTTACCAACGCTGCCGGTGGTATCGGCTTTGGTCCTGGTACTTTGATGGCCATCACAGACCACATCAACATGACTGGTCAAAACCCATTGATCGGTGAAAACTTGGATGACTTTGGTCCACGTTTCCCAGATATGTCGAAAGCTTATACACCTGAATACCGTGAAATCGCCCACAAAGTAGCTGACAAATTGGGTATCAAATTGGATGATGGGGTTTATATCGGTGTGACTGGTCCTACCTACGAAACTCCAGCTGAAATCCGTGCGTTTAAGACTCTTGGTGCAGATGCTGTCGGAATGTCAACTGTTCCTGAAGTCATCATTGCAGCTCACTCTGGTTTGAAGGTTCTTGGTATTTCATGTATTACCAACTTTGCGGCTGGTTTCCAAGAAGAGCTCAACCACGAAGAAGTAGTAGAAGTGACAGAGCGCGTCAAAGGCGACTTCAAAGGATTGCTAAAAGCGATTCTTGCTGAACTCTAATCCAATGAAAGTACGACTCCAAAGTCTGCCCTACGGCCTGAGGTTGCTTCTAGCCACCTTATCATTAGGGATAGGGACAGGTCTGGTCGGAATTGCCTGTCATTATCTACTAGAAGGGGTGCAAGAGCTGGCCTTTTGGCCAAGCTAGTTCGGATTTGCTCCAGCAATTTCAGAAGCTGGAGGTCTCCGTAGATTTCTGGTTTTGTGTGTGACTGGGTGCTTGGCAGCTGGCTTCTGGTATGTCCTGCAAAGGCGTTATCAGATCCTGTCTATTCGTCAGCAAATTGACTTAGCTGGAGACAGGGAACCAGCGCCCTTAGCCCACCTCCTTCATTCAGGGATGCAGGTGGCAATTGTCGGAGCAGGCGCATCGGTCGGAAAAGAAGGAGCCCCACGTGAGGTCGGGGCTCTTCTAGCTGGTCGCTTGGCGAAGGGATTCTCACTAGCCCTCAAAGAGCGAAAAGTCTTGATCGCCTGCGGTGCTGGAGCTGGTTTGGCTGCGGTCTATCAGGTTCCCTTTGCCAGTAGCTTGTTTGTCTTTGAGACCTTAGGGCTCGCCTACAGTTGGCAGAACTTTCTACTGGTTTTGACCAGTACTTATCTGGCCACCTGGGTCGCTCAGCCCATCGTTGGTCAGGAGGCTGTTTATCACCTGTCCGCAGTTTCATGGTCGGCTAGCAGCTTCTTACAGGCTATTGTGATTGCTTTCTTGGTCACTCCCTTGGCTCTGGTCTTTGCTTTCCTCGCCAAGCGGGCTAGTCACAAACGGCGGAAGGATGGGACGATTCTTTGGGCTCTTCCTCTAGCCTTTCTAGTGCTGGGGAGCCCTAGTAGCCTTTTTCCCTATCTTTTATGGGAAATGGCCAGGTACTAGCGCAAGCCCTCTTATCTAGCCAGTCGATTCCTTATCTTCCACTGACTCTTGCAGTGAAGGGGCTTCTGGTTTATCTCCTCTTGCGCAATGGTGCCTATGGGGGAACCTTGACACCATCATTTGCCCTTGGGATTGGTTCTGGCTACCTAGTGACCTTGCTTTTGACAGTCCTTGGGATTCATCTGGATCCTGCTCTAGGGATGTTACTAGGAGCGACAGTCTTTTTAGGAACGACCTTACAAGCTCCTCTGACAGCCATTGCCCTGAGCCTTGGATTTACAGGCCAAAGCTTTGGAATTTGACAATACCGCTTGTACTTGCGGCTGGTCTGTCATACGTGATTCGAAAGAGATGGGAGAAGAAATGATGAAGGTACATTTTGTACTGCATGAAACCTTTGAAGTGCCGGGCGCTTATCTAAAATGGGCGCAGGAGCGTGGCCATCAGGTGACCACGACCAAAGTCTATGAGAATGAAACCTTACCAGAGTCAGTGGATGAGATTGACTTCTTAATTGTGATGGGAGGTCCTCAATCGCCAGATGAAGATCGGGAAGCTTTTCCATACTACGATCCTCAGGCAGAGATCGAGCTGATTCAAAAAGCCATCAAGGCAGATCGTTATATTGTTGGAGTCTGTCTGGGTGCCCAGCTCCTGTCTGTTGCCTATGGAGCGAAGTATGAGCATAGTCCGGAACGTGAGATTGGGGTTTATCCTGTGACCTTGACGCCTGAAGGATTCACAGATCCACATGTCGGTGAGTTTGGAGCAATTCTTGAAACCGGCCACTGGCATGGCGATATGCCAGGATTGACGGAAGATGCTGTCGTTCTTGCAACTAGTCAAGGGTGTCCACGTCAGATTATTCGCTTCAGTCCTAAACACTATGCCTTCCAAGCCCACTTGGAATTTGATCCAGAAGCAGTCGATCTCTTGATTGCTGCTGACGGTGAAGATGTTTTGGAAGAACAAAGTCAAAAATTGACCTTTGTTCAAAAACCCGAAGCCATTCGTGATTACGATTATCGAGAAATGAATGCCAAACTCTTTTGCGTTTTTGGATTCATTAACAAAATAAAATAAAAATGAAAGGAAAGGGCATTCGTGTTCTAATATTGAACCTCGACTAGAGACTATGTAAAAAGATAAACTGCTAGATCGCGATGTCGTCGATTTCTATTTTTACTTTGCCTTTTAACGCCTATTCAAAAAATAAAAAAAGAAAGGTGAGCATGTGTTCTAATTTGAACACGAGCGGAAAGCTCGGAAAATAGATAATCTGACTGAGAAATCAGGATTTCTCGTCAGATTCCTAATTTTCAGTCGCTTTCTGGTCGCTCTTTGTATCATAAACTATGTCTATCCATATTGCTGCTAAGCAGGGTGAAATTGCTGATAAAATTCTTCTTCCTGGGGATCCTCTTCGTGCGAAATTTATTGCTGAGAATTTCCTTGAAGACGCTGTTTGCTTCAACGAAGTCCGTAACATGTTTGGTTACACGGGTACTTATAAAGGTCACCGTGTATCTGTCATGGGGACTGGAATGGGGATGCCATCCATCTCTATCTATGCGCGTGAGTTGATTGTCGACTACGGCGTGAAGAAATTGATCCGTGTGGGAACGGCTGGTTCTTTGAACGAGGATGTGCATGTTCGTGAATTGGTCTTGGCACAAGCTGCTGCAACCAACTCAAACATCATCCGCAACGACTGGCCTCAATACGATTTCCCACAAATCGCTAGCTTTTGATCTTTTAGACAAAGGCTTACCACATTGCCAAAGACCTTGGCATGACGACTCACGTCGGCAATGTCTTGTCATCAGATGTCTTCTATTCAAACTATGGTGAAAAGAACATCGAGCTTGGTAAATGGGGTGTGAAAGCTGTAGAAATGGAAGCGGCAGCCCTTTACTATCTTGCTGCTCAACACCATGTTGATGCCCTTGCTATCATGACGATTTCTGATAGTTTGGTCAATCCAGATGAGGACACAACTGCTGAAGAACGTCAAAACTACTTTTCACAGACATGATGAAAGTTGGTCTTGAGACCTTGATTGCAGACTAATGGCAAAATTCCTTCATGATGAATGGCTCTACGATCTCCAAAAATTATCACTACAGCCGGGCTCTGCGCTCTATCAAGCAGCAGGAAGAAGTACCGGATTTGTTGGTGAGCTTACTGCAGTTAATGGCGGAGCGTCGAGAGCTTAATATCCAACCCTGTCATGAATCAAAAGTTGAGAACCGAGTTGCTAGAGGCGACTGGTTTTCAGCTTTTTTGGCATGAAGATCCAGAAGATGAGCAGTTGGCCAACTACCTCTATGATCTTAGAGGCGAAGTTGCGAAATGAGCAGATTATTGACTTTGTTCGTGCCGTTAGCCCAGCCATCTATCGGATCTTTATGCGATTGATTCAGTTGAAAAATTCCTGATATTACCAACTATATTCATAACTCCAAAGAATCCAGTTATGACCGTTGGAAGTTTGAGAGCCTGCATGCGTCCGACAACCCTATCCTGCAGCAATTCCACAGCGAAAGTGTGGTCAATTCGTCCAGTTTGACGGAGTTGATTGTGCAGTTGGATTTTCCAGATAGCGTCAAAGTTGCGGCCCAACAATTGCGGGAGTTAGAAAAATCAGTTCGCAACCCCCTGGCCCACTTGATCAAGCCCTTTGATGAGGAAGAGCTCCATCGGACGACGGGTTTCTCTTCTCAGGATTTTATGAAGAATTTGATTGACCTTGCAAGCTACACAGGCATCCATTATGATCAAGCTAACTTTTTATTTTTGATCAGGCCAATGCTGTCATGGAAGAGCTACTAAAGGAGAAGTAGATGGATAAGATTGCTCAACTACAGGAGATGATTGATCAGAGTCAACGGATCGTGTTTTTCGGAGGGGCAGGAGTTTCCACGGAGTCAAATATTCCAGATTTTCGAAGCTCAGACGGTGTCTATAGTGTTCAGGTAGGGCGGCATTTGACAGCTGAGCAATTGGTCTCCCATACCATGTTTGAGCGCTATCCAGAGGACTTTTTCGACTTTTATAAGAAGTACTTGCTCTACCCAGATGCCAAGCCCAATGCTGCCCATCGCTATCTGGCTTGGCTTGAAGAGACCGGTAAACTCAAGGCGGTGGTGACACAAAATATCGATAGTCTCCATGAAATGGCTGGTTCTAAAAAAGTTTTGAAGCTCCATGGCAGTGCCGACCGCAATTACTGTACGGGTTGCCAGCGATTTTATGATTTGGAGGCCTTTCTAGCTTTGGAAGGCCCGGTTCCACACTGTCTGGACTGTGGCAAGGTGGTCAAGCCTGATGTGACTCTCTACGAGGAGCCTCTCGATATGGACGTCTTTAGTCAAGCGGCCCAAGCCATCCAAGAGGCTGATCTCCTGATTATCGGTGGTACCTCTCTCGTGGTCTACCCAGCAGCTAGCTTGATCCAGTATTTCCAAGGGAAGAAGCTGGTTGTCATCAATAAAACTAGTATCCCACAGGACAAGCAAGCAGACCTAGTTATCGAAGGAAAAATTGGGGAAGTCTTTTCACAATTAAGACAATAAAAGAACACCTGAGAGAAGTGGAAATCCACTTGTTTCAGGTGTTTTTATGTATCCCTTTTGACTAGCGATATAAGAATGTGTCTGATTATGATATAATGAAATAGATTTTGTCAAGGAGGCGTGCATGAAGAAGTTAAATATTGAAGAAAAATATATCTTTCTTGCTTTAGTGAGTTTTTGATTGGCTACTTCGGGCTTCGGTATTATATCAAAGCCAGATTGGTTTGATTTAGAGTATACTTATCATAAGGTATATCAATACAAAGTTAGTAAAATAAAACCACAGAAAAAGATTATCAAAGATATTAACATCAGATTATACACGATATAAAAAGAGCAAAAGCCTACAGATGGAAAATGGAAAGAGACCATACGAACAGATATAGATAGTTATCGTATTGACCCAATATTACATGTGACTTTTACTGATAATAGTAAGGCTGATATTCCTTTACGAACAGATCGAATTGGTCCAGCATTTAGTTGGAAAAATTTGGATGATGAATTATATAAAAAATTATCGTCTCGTTTCCCGTTAGCAGAACCGATTGATGTTGTTCAATATCATTCTTTAGAATCTGTTCTAATGCTCTATCAGGGAGATACCTTATTTCAAATTCCAGAGGAACAAACAGTGATTCAATTTCAGGTGAAAAATCCAAATAATGGTAAGCTACAAACTTACTATCAATATGGTTCAGAACCTAAATTTAATTATTTTCGACCAGTATTCTTTTTACAAAATAAAGCACACTTATTTAATGAAAAAGCCAGAATTTTTAATGCTTATAACCAATCTAGTCATTATTGGGATAGAGATTTTCGATTTTTAGACATGCTAATTTATCGATCTCGCAAGAGTATCGTTATTATCGTTTATTTTATTCCGATCGATTACAATCAGCCGGTTGGGAATTAGTCTTACGGGACATAGCATTTTAAAAACAACGATTACAGATACTCTATATTTTACCAAATGAAGATCAGAGTAGCGAGGGTGAAAAAGTTACATCAAAATCGAAAACATACACTGATCAAACTGAATACACGTATGAAATTCTTGACAGAAAAACCCAAAAATCATAATAGAATAATACAAGTTGGAGTTTAGTTTATTTCAATTCTAGAGTGAAACACTTCAACATTTTTATGGATCATATTTATATCAAGTCAATAGATTAGATTGTTCGAGTTTGTTCCTTATGTTAAATGTGCTAGATTTTCTCAGGAGGTGTGTGGAAGAAGTTTAAAGAATATTACCGCTCGTTTTAGTAGCTTTAGGACTATTCTTTCTTTAGTCTTTATCAATATTTGAAAACATCTGTTGATCCTGGTTTATTTGATAAGGACTGATCAATATACCAGGTTTATAACTACAAATCAGAGAAGGTCGAGCCCAAAAAGCAAAAAGTAAAAGAGATCAATCTTGAATTTATATATGATGATAAAAGTCAGATGTTCCTGATGGATTGACTTGGTCGGAAGATCTTCGGAATGATATTGGCTACTATGACGGTGGGGAGATGTTATTTTACATGCCGTGTTAGAAGATGGCTCAAAAATCAGAATTCCCCTAGACAAAGACGATTTCATTTAGGGTCCAACTTTTCAGTCGTAATTTGAATATATGATAATAAATTAGAGAGAAAATGCTCCGAAGATTTCCCGAAATGTCAGTCACAGAGAAATAAATAGTGGTTATAAAATCGTTTATTTTAGCTGGAATGATGTATGTAGGGATACTCTATCAAGATCCTAGAAACAGAAGCTGTTACGCGTTTTGACCCTAAAGAATCCAAAAACAGGAAAGTTACAAACCTATTATGAATATGGGTATTTGCCGGAGAAAACAGATTCTCCTGTGTTTTTAAAAACTAAAAAAAGATGTGAGCCAAGCAGACATGCAATCTTTTTTATGATGATTACCATAACAGTTGGAAGGGCTACTGGGATAGAGAGTCGATCCTTTCCTAAAGAATTGTCTAATACCTATCAATATAAATATCATTATGATACATGGTATCTATTCAGATCTCTATCGATCACCCTTCTGATAATATAAATCCTCACAGGTTCCGAATTTAAAATCAACAGTTACTCGTACGCAGTTGATAAAAAGCCTGATCAAAATGATCAGATGAGAGTACGGACAGCCACGAAAAACTATACAGAGAAAAATAAAGAGGAGTATGTAAAAAGAAGTCCTCAACGAACTGAGAAATTTCATAAAAGATGCTAGTGATCAAAGAGCAAGAATAAAAATATTTTCGTAAGTAAGAAACAAGAGGTTTCAATCTTGTTACTAGAGTCCATCTTTAGGGGTGAAAGAAGTTGGAAATTAAGAAGAAACATATCTACCTGCTTTATTTGGTGTATTCATCGGTTATATTGCCCTTCGTTATTATTTAAAAACCTGAGTTATTTGGGCCAGGAGCTATTTATTATGATGTATACAATTACAAAACCAGTAAAATAAAGCCACAGAAAAGATTATCAAAGACATTAATTTCGAATTTATTCATGATGACATAGAAAAGAAACCATTTGATGGACAATGGAAAGAATCTATCCGAACAGACATAGAAAAATATGGTAGTCGCAGAATACTACATGTGACCTTACAGATCAAAAAGTAAAGTGGACATCCCCTTTGATGTAAGTTCAATTGGTCCTGCATTTAGTGAGAAAATTTTTAAATAATGAGCTCTTACGAAACTCATCTAACCGTTTTCCAAATCTACAAAGAGGTGGATCACAGCTGACATTTATAGAACTGATTTAGTTTAATGCTTTGACCAAGGGATACCTTGGTTCAAATACCAGAATATCCATATGAGATTAGATTTCAGTTAGAAAATCCAAAAGAGTGGAAAAACTACAAACTTACTACCAATATGGTACGGAACCAGAATTTTACTTTTTCCGCCCAGTATTCTTTCTGGCAATCTGTTATGAATACAGCAGAAAGGAATCAAAGGTTTTTTGATGCTTATGATCAGTCAAAATCACACAATTATTGGATACACGGTTTGATCATGGTGGAAAGATAGTTTAAATATTGGTCAAGAAAAATTTTCTGTTTATTTATTTTTATTCTGATCGATTTACTAATCAACCGGTTGGAATTCGTATGACAGGAAATTCATTTAAAACTACTATAACAGATACATATATCATGAAAGACCGAAGCAAGAATATTAAAGGTTTTTAGAGTTTTATCACAATCGAAAACATACACAGATAAAAATGAATACACAACTGAAATACTTAGTAAAAATGTTAACTGATTTCAAATAATATGGATGCTTAAATGATTTCGTGGATACAAATTATTGACCCATTTTGTTTTCGAAATATAGAAATGACCATAAAAAATATCTGAGTGATCCATGTTCACTCAGATATTTTTTATTTATCAAACTTCACTTCCTCAAGCAAATACTCGATGAATTTTTCTCCCATTTTTGAGAGGGCTGTTTTTTCATGTTTGATGTAGACCAGCTCGATTGGGTCTTCGATATCAAGGGGAATGGAGACGATGTTATTCCCGTTGAGATTGCTGTTGAGGATCCCGGTCGCAATGGTGTAGCCATCCAGACCAATCAAGAGATTAAAGAGGGTCGCCCGGTCACTGACGACGATGGATTTCTTATGATGCTCTTGAGAGAGGATCTCTTCTGAGAAGTAGAAGGAGTTGTGGGTTCCTTGGTCATAGCTAAGGTATGGGAAATCTTCCAGATCAGACAAGTGAACGATCTCCTTCTTGGCAAGAGGATTGGTCTTGCTGACAAAGATATGAGGCTGGGCTGTAAAGAGGTGGGTGGCAATCAGGTGATTATCATCCAGCATCTTAGAGAGGACATCCCGGTTGTAGCTATTCAAAAAGAGGACGCCAACTTCGCTTCGGAAATTCTTGACGTCATCGATGATCTCCCAAGTCCGCGTCTCCCGTAGGAAGAGCTCGTATTTTTCCATGTCGCTTTTCTTCAATAGTGAAACGAAGGCCTCAACCACGAAGGCGTAGTGCTGTGAAGAGACGCTGAAAAGCTCACGAGAGCCCACAGGATTTTTATAGCGCTCGGACAAGAGGTCAATCTGCTCCACCACCTGGCGGGCATAAGAGAGGAACTCCATCCCATCGCGGGTCAAAGTGATCCCTTTGGGATTTCGGATAAAGATTTCAATTCCCATCTCATTTTCCAAGTCCTTAACGGCATTGGAAAGGCTAGGTTGCGTGATGAAGAGTTGTTTTGCGGCCTCATTCATAGAGCCGGTTTCGACGATTTTGATAATGTATTGTAATTGTTGTATTCTCATGCTTTTATTTTAACATAAAAAAGCGCGTTTTTCCCGTAAAATGTGGTCTTTCAAGGACTGTATCAGAGTATAATGCAGGCTGAGGGAGGTAATAGGAAGTAGGCTAGATCAAATATTTAAAAAATAGAAAATTGGGAACAAAATCTCCATCTGGGGACTGATTTTGATGGGAAAAATACAGTTTTGCCTTTGATTGAAGGGTGAGATCCGATTGATAGAATGGTAAAAAATTGATTGAGGAGATCTTATGAAAAAACTAGTTTCCTGGTATAAGAAAAAGGATAAGGAAATGGAAACCCATTTCACAGCCGGTCTGTTACAGATCAATTTTGTGACCAATGCTCTGATTCTATTGGCCTTTTACATCTATTTGGTCATTAGTCAGTCGATCTATGCACTAAACGGATCCATTCTATTCAATTTAGTGTTTGGGAGATCATTGCCTTCACCATGAAGATCTTTGCCCTTACGGTTTGACCCTGGCCCTCTTTGTCCCCAATATTTTTTTGTCATCATTTATGGGATTGGTCGGTGGTCTAGCCTCCAGTTCAAAGAAGCTAGAGGAAGAAGCTCTCAAAGATCCGGAACTGTTTGAGGATAGAGGGCTAGGAAGGAGAAAGGACAAGAGAAGATGACGCATTCTTACGAAGGAAAAGCAGGAATCACCTAGTCCTAAGCCTGTCAAAAAGAAAAAGCAACAGCCTACCATTGTTCTTTGGTTTGGTCTCTTTGGTTGCTTTCTCGAAGCGATTTTTCATTTTACATCGTCAAGGATATGACCTTTTTACGATTGGAGTGAGAGTTTGATCAATTCTCAGAAGCATGCCCTGATCTGGTCTGGCGCCTATCCGACCTTCTTCACACTGGCAGCTCTTACTTTACTAGCCTTGATTATCTATTCCTACCGGGATGCGAATTCACTCTCGCCGTTAGCAAATGTCTTCTGCATCAGTGGCATTCTAGGAGGAGTGGTTCTTCTCTTAGTTTTTCGATAATCAACTGCAGGTAGCAGTTTTTCACACCTTTTTCTTACTGATCTATTCCATCCATCTATTATGGGTTCGCATCAAGGAGTGGCAGGAAGATCGAACAGAGATAAGCTATGAGAATCGTCTGCTTCAATGGCTCCATCAGCTCTTAAATCAGTCGCGTAACTGGCCATGGCTAGCGGTCCTTGTTGCCCTTCCGACTCTTGCCCTTGTTGTCCTTGTTCTCATGCTCTTTGGGCAGCAACCGGATTCCATGATCAAGGCCTGGACCAATACAGCTGACTGGGCTTTCTCACAAAAGATCCCTCCTCAGAATCTTATCATTGATGAGCACTATCTCTGTACGGTTGCGGCTGGTGGGCATGAAAAAGTTGTCAAGCCCTCAGCGGATGGGCGTCCGCCACGGTCATCCAGTCGTTGTCAATCGCCAGCTTTGTATTGCCAATGCCTTTGAGCAGGTGCTAGAAGAAAAGACGCCACGATTCCATCGCTTCTTGCGTCGCAATTATGACCGCTATGGCTATCCCTTTGCCAAACATATCAAGAAGAAATGGGCTATGGACCTGATCTACTACCTGATGAAACCCTTTGGAATGGCTCTTTTTACTGGTTCTTTATCTAGTCGATCGCAAAGCCTGAGAACCGAATCGCCATGCAATACATCAAACCGATCCCAGAAGATTTTGACCCTAGAAAGCTTTCCTGAGTTACTGATTTTACTTGACAAGCGACCAGTAGCGCGATATAATGAGAAAAATTTAACCTTTAAGGGGTCCAGAGAGGCCTGCAAGGAAAGACAGAAAAAAGATCAGCGGACCGAGTCTAGCTGATCATTTGTAGGACCTTGCTTTTGCGAGGTCTTTTTTGCTGGAAGAAAGAAGAGGAAACCAATGGTCAGTGACAGTTGTAAAGAAAACGCTTTTGGCAAAATCATGATGGAAGAGATGGAGCTAGTCGCTCAAGAAGAGATCGCTCCCACGCATCTATTCTATGATCTTGAAAGGGGAAATGGTGCGCAGATGCTGCCGGGGCAGTTTCTCCATATCCGCGTACCGGATGACTCCAAGCTCCTTCGCCGTCCCATTTCTATCTCAGAGATTGATCCAGACAGCCAGACCTGTCGCCTCATCTATCGGGTAGAAGGAGACGGAACGGCCATCTTTTCTCACTTGCCTGTCGGTAGCTTCCTCAGTGTCATGGGGCCCTCAAGGAAATGGCTTTGATCTCACCAGATCTCGGCCAAGGTCGAAAGCCTTGATCATCGGTGGCGGGATCGGAGTGCCTCCTTTGGTCCAAGTGGCCAAACAACTCCATGAGCAAGGGGTAGAAGTCCAGTGGTCTGTCCTGGGATTTGCGACCAAAAGAAGCAGTCATCTTTGGAAGAAGACTTTCAGCAGTATGGGCTCAGTCACTATAACGACAGACGATGGGCTCTTATGGCACTAAAGGGCTATGTGTCAACGGTCGTTGATCAGATGGACCAGGAGTTTGATGCTATCTATTCTTGTGGGGCACCTGGCATGCTCAAATATGTCAATACCAAATTCCATGACCATCCCTCGCGCCTACATTTCCATGGAATCGCGTATGGCTTGTGGGATGGGTGCTTACTATGCCTGCGTGGTGCATCTGGAAAATGCAAGCCAGCCAATAAGCGCGTGTGTGAAGACGGACCGGTCTTTGAAACCGGTACGATTGTGATGTAGGAGGACCGTATGACAGCAAATCGACTAGCCGTATCCTTTACCCGGTTTAGACTTGAAAAATCCCTATTATTCCAGCATCTGGTTGTTTTTGGTTTCGGTCAAGAATATGCCAAATACTATGACTTTAGACTTGCTTGGATCCATCATGATCAAGGCGACAACTGCTGAGGCTCGCTTTTGGAAATCCGACACCACGTGTTGCTGAGACGCCTGCAGGCATGCTCAATGCCATTGGTCTCCAAAATCCAGGGCGTAGACGTGGTCCCTAGCAGAGAAAACTCCCTTGGTTGGCTCAACATTATCCAGATCTACCGATTATTGCCAACGTAGCTGGCTTCTCAACGAAGAGTATGCGACGGTATCTAGAAAGATCTCGCAAGCACCAAATGTCAAAGGCCATTGAGCTCAATATCTCTTGTCCAAACGTAGACCATGGGAACAACGGCCTCTTAATCGGGCAGGTTCCAGAGTTAGCCCTATGCGGCTGTAAAAGCAGCAGTGAAGCGTCCTCCGTCCCTGTCTATGTCGAGTTAACGCCTAGTGTGGCAGACATCACGCAGGTCGCAAAAGCAGCAGAAGATGCAGGGGCCGCCGGCTTAACCATGATCAATACCTTGGTCGGGATGCGCTTTGACCTCAAGACTGGCAAACCGATCATTGCAAATGGTACGGGAGGGATGTCAGGACCAGCTATCTTCCCAGTAGCCTTGAAACTCATCCGTCAGGTGGCCCAATCCACTAAACTTCCGATTATCGGAATGGGAGGTGTCGATTCAGCTGAAGCAGCCATTGAAATGATGATTGCAGGGTGCTTCTGCGATTGGAGTTGGAACCGCTAATTTACCGATCCTATGCTTGTCCAACCATCATCGAAGATCTGCCACAGGTCATGGATCGATATGGTATTGACACGCTTGAGAACTTCCGAAAACATGTACGGGAAAATCTACTGTAAATCCTTGACTTTTCCCAAATATCGTACTACAATAAATAAAAACCTTTAAAGCAGTCCAGAGAGGCTCCTAAGGTCTAGACGGTGAATCATGGTAGTTGTTCCTACCTAATTTTCGTGTAACCTTGCCTCGGGCAAGGTTTTTTTGTAGATAAAATGATCAATCAAAAAGGAGTAATCCATGCGTGAAGAACGTCCTATTATCGCCCTTGACTTCCCAGCTTTCGAGGATGTCAAACACTTTTTAGAGCATTTTCCAGAAGACGAAAAATTATTTGTAAAAATCGGAATGGAATTTTTCTATGCAGTTGGTCCTGAAATTGTACATTACCTCAAAGGGCTTGGACACAGTATTTTCCTTGATTTAAAATTGCATGATATCCCAAATACAGTCAAATCAGCCATGTCCGTACTGGGGACCTTCGGAGTAGATATGGTGACGGTCCACGCAGCCGGTGGTGTAGAGATGATGCGTGAAGCAAAGGCAGCTCTTGGTGAAGGGGCTAAATTGGTAGCCGTGACCCAGTTGACTTCTACTAGTGAAGAAGACATGCGTGATTGCCAAAACATCCAAACAACAGTCCAAGAATCTGTAGTTAATTATGCCCGCAAGGCCCAAGAAGCAGGCTTGGATGGCGTTGTCTGTTCAGCCCATGAAGTAGCCTTGATCAAGGATGCTACCTCATCAGACTTTGTCTGTGTGCACACTCAGGATTCGACCAGCAGGAGCTGAAATCGGCGACCAAAAACGGGTCATGACACCACAAGAAGCTCATAAAATCGGCTCTGACTATATTGTCGTTGGACGTCCAATCATCCAAGCAGAAAAACCCATGGGACGCTTACCATGAAATTAAGAGACAGTGGAATAGTTAAGAACGTCTAGGCTGGCTTCAAGACGTTCTACGGGAAAGCCCGATAGGGCCTTCCCTAAACTGATTCACTCAGCATTTGAGAAAGAAAATGATCGTCTTTAGTGTCTCGACTTAAAAATCGTCGGAACACTTTAACTTCGCTACTCAAAAAGTGAAAACTCTTTGTCATCGGGCACAGTCCCGATAGGGACCTTCCCTAACGTATTCACTAACCTGTAATGTTGTTGTTTAAATCAATAATTGATTTAATTCGTATATGATTAAAAATCGTAAAAAGGAGTCGTCATGTCATTAGCTAAAGATATTGCTAGCCATCTTTTTGAAAAATCGAAGCGGTTTATTTGAAACCAGAAGAACCTTTTCACTTGGGCATCTGGGATCAAAGTCCCTAATTTATACAGATAACCGTGTAACCCTCGCTTATCCTGAAACTCGTACCTTGATCGAAAATGGATTTGTAGATAAAATCAAGGAAGCTTTCCCTGAAGTAGAAGTGATTGCAGGTACAGCAACTGCAGGGATTCCTCACGGAGCCATTATTGCGGACAAGATGAATTTGCCATTTGCCTACATTCGTAGCAAACCAAAGACCACGGTGCTGGAAATCAAATTGAAGGCCGTGTACCACAAGGTCAAAAGATGGTCGTAGTGGAAGATTTGATTTCTACTGGTGGATCTGTCCTGGATGCTGTCGCAGCTGCCAAGCGTGAAGGAGCAGACGTCCTTGGTGTCGTAGCCATCTTCACCTACCAATTGGAGAAAGCCGATAAGAAATTTGCGGAAGCTGGCGTTCAACTTGAAACCTTGTCTAACTACACAGAATTGATTCATTTAGCAGAAGAACAAGGTTACATCACTTCTGAAGGTTTAGAGTTGTTACACCGTTTTCAAGGAAAACCAAGAAACTTGGCAAAGATAAATATAGGACTGGAAGCGTTTCTAACGCTTCTTTTTTATACTCATTTTCACTAGTTGGTGGTTAACTTGAATCTCAAAGTAAAATCCGGTATGATAGTAGTAATTGTTTTTATGGATGAAGGAAAAACTATTTTTAAGGGAGAATAAGATGACAAAAGAACATTATTTGCACAATAGAAGGAAGTAAAATTAGATTTACAATTATTATCGTCCTAGGTGATCAATTGCTAGGGTATTTTATATTCAGATATTGCATTAGCCACCCCGTGAAGTGCCCTTTTCTATAACCTGTCTTTGGGAACTCTGACCTTCATCAATCAGTCATTGATTGCACCCTGCTTTATGAGAAAAAGAAGTGAGGAAGAACATCCAGACTGGAAGAATCTATCTACAAAGATAGTAGAAATTCTCAGAAGAAATCTGCAAAAACGATATGGACATCGATCCTATCTTCTCATTGTAATTATTGACTTCTTCATGTTATACCGTCCCAGCTCCGACAACAGACGGATGGAACTGAGGTAATCAAAAACCTATAGCGAGATCCAGTCTGTGCCAGAAAATTCGACAGAAAAAGAATCTAGCACAGTCTCTACATTTAACCCCGAAAGATGTTCAAACTTTACAAGAATTGAAGGAAGAGATCGAATCTAATGCCCCATCAGATTCAAATTCACTAGATCTCAATAAAGCAAAAGATCTTGCAGAAAAAGCACAGCAACAGAATTGGTTGAAAAGAGGGAGAGTAAAAAATTTTTCAAAGGGATTTGAAACCAACTAGTTTATGAAAGGTATCACGACAGTAACAACATTCTGGCTTGGCTTGGGCATTCTGACACTTGTTTTCTTGATCATGCTGCTTATCTTTTACACCTTGTATCGTCGTGAAATAAAAGTGAAAACAGAATCAACCGCAAAAGTTCTGGGAGAAGTAGTTGCTTTTGATTACAAAAATCAACTGCTTATTTCTCTGCCTGTAGTGGAGTATCGGGAGTCAGGTGAAAGATAGCCCAAAAGACCTTTTCCTACGCTTATTTTAGGGAGACTTCTTCCAAATCTAGGCAGTGCCAATGTTTTCGATAGAACCTATGTTCTTGGAGCCGGCAAAATCTGGATCTGC
>BNJU01000362.1_pt1 | contig 140231 bp, 154 predicted proteins | sample 8539281 | NCBI WGS metagenome assembly BNJU01 (sample SAMD00202456, study PRJDB9452) | human saliva metagenome | isolation source: human saliva | place: Japan
CAACTTTTTTTGTTTGATAAAACCATTATTCTGACATTCTTATCAAAATAATGACCAATTAGAATAAGAAAAGATCCCAAATAGAAAATAAGCACAAATAAATCAAAACCTCCTTTAAAATGAAGACTAGTTAGAAAGGAGGTCCAATGAACTTTAAAAAAATCATATGAAAAAAAGTAAAATGGATAGTATGGAAATGTGAAAAAGAATTTTTATATTCATCTTTGGGATCACGGAGATTGGGAACAAGAGGAAGACTAGTGCTGTATGAGTTACAAATAAGTAATCCGGAGGTAGAAGAAAATGAAGAAATTTCTATTAACCTACTTCAAAACAAAGTTTCGTAACCATATAAAAGATAAAGTTAGAAAACAAGAGAGTGATAAAAGGAAATTAAATAAGGTACCCTTATACAGAGATTGGTGAAATTAGTCATCGACTTCGATCAAAAGAACTCTTTTTGGATGAACTAGTCCTATTAAGAGGAGCCCTAAAAGAATTCCGAGAAAACCTAACCGATCAAGAAAAAGAGGACTATGATAAACTTCTGATGAATCAACGTTTTTTTCTGGAAGAGCAAAAAAATGCGGAGAAGACTCAAAAGAATACTTGAAAGATTTCAAGGATCATCATTTATGAAAAAGGATGTAAAAAAAAGCATCCTTTTTTTCATAAAAAAATAAAAATTTTAAAAAAAAGAAAAAAGATATTGACAAGACTTCATGGACGTGATATACTAATATAGTTGTCGCGCGAGAGCGACAAAGACCTTTGAAAACTGAACAAGACGAACCAATGTGCAGGGCGCTATAACTAAGGTTATAGTACTGAACAATGAAAAAAAACAATAAATCTGTCAGTGACAGAATGAGTTTTAAGACAAACAATTATTTTAATGAGAGTTTGATCCTGGCTCAGGATGAACGCTGGCGGCGTGCCTAATACATGCAAGTAGAACGCTGAAGGAAGAGCTTGCTCTTTCCGGATGAGTTGCGAACAGGGTGAGTAACGCGTAGGTAACCTGCCTGGTAGCGGGGGATAACTATTGGAAACGATAGCTAATACCGCATAACAGTAGATGTTGCATGATATCTGCTTGAAAAGGTGCAGTGCACCACTACCAGATGGACCTGCGTTGTATTAGCTAGTTGGTGAGGTAACGGCTCACCAAGGCGACGATACATAGCCGACCTGAGAGGGTGATCGGCCACACTGGGACTGAGACACGGCCCAGACTCCTACAGGGAGGCGGCAGTAGGGAATCTTCGGCAATGGACGGAAGTCTGACCGAGCAACAGCCGCGTGAGTGAAGAAGGTTTTCGGATCGTAAAGCTCTGTTGTAAGAGAAGAACGAGTGTGAGGTGGAAAGTTCACACTGTGACGGTATCTTACCAGAAAAGGGACGGCTAACTACGTGCCAGCAGTACGCGGTAATACGTAGGTCCCGAGCGTTATCCGGATTTATTGGGCGTAAAAGCGAGCGCAGGCGGTTAGATAAGTCTGAAGTTAAAGGCTGTGGCTTAACCATAGTACGCTTTGGAAACTGTTTAACTTGAGTGCAAGAGGAGAGTGGAATTCCATGTGTAGCGGTGAAATGCGTAGATATATGGAGGAACACCGGTGGCGAGCGGCTCTCTGGCTTGTAACTGACGCTGAGGCTCGAAAGCGTGGGGAGCAAACAGGATTAGATACCCTGGTAGTCCACGCCGTAAACGATGAGTGCTGGGTGTTGGGTCCTTTCCGGGACTCAGTCTGCAGCTAACGCATTAAGCACTCCGCCTGGGGAGTACGACCGCAAGGTTGAAACTCAAAAGGAATTGACGGGGGGCCCGCACAAGCGGTGGAGCATGTGGTTTAATTCGAAGCAACGCGAAGAACCTTACCAGGTCTTGACATCCCTCTGACCGCTCTAGAGATAGAGTTTTTCCTTCGGGACAGAGGTGACAGGTGGTGCATGGTTGTCGTCAGCTCGTGTCGTGAGATGTTGGGTTAAGTCCCGCAACGAGCGCAACCCCTATTGTTGGTGCCATCATTCAGTTGGGCACTCTGGCGAGACTGCCGGTAATAAACCGGAGGAAGGTGGGGATGACGTCAAATCATCATGCCCCTTATGACCTGGGCTACACACGTGCTACAATGGCTGGTACAACGAGTCGCAAGTCGGTGACGGCAAGCTAATCTCTTAAAAGCCAGTCTCAGTTCGGATTGTGAGCTGCAACTCGCCTACATGAAGTCGGAATCGCTAGTAATCGCGGATCAGCACTACGCGGTGAATACGTTCCCAGGGCCTTGTACACACCGCCCGTCACACCACGAGTTTGTAACACCCGAAGTCGGTGAGGTAACCTTTTAGGAGCCAGTAGCCTAAGGTGGGATAGATGATTGAGGGTGAAGTCGTAACAAGGTAGCCGTATCGGAAGGTGCGGCTGGATCACCCTCCTTTCTGAGGATAAAGGAAACCTGCACGTTCGTCTTGTTTAGTTTTGAGAGGTCTTGTGGGGCCTTAGCTCAGCTGGGAGAGCGCCTGCTTTGCACGCAGGAGGTCAGCGGTTCGATCCCCTAGGCTCCATTGGTGAGAGATCACCAGGATGAACATTGAAAATTGAATATCTATATCAAATAGTAACAAGAAAAATAAACCGAAAACGCTGTGAATATTTAATGAGTTTTTCTAATTTTTTTAAGAAATTAGGTTAATAAGGTTAAGTTAATAAGGGCGCACGGTGGATGCCTTGGCACTAGGAGCCGAAGAAGGACGTGACAAACGACGAAATGCCTCGAGGGAGCTGTAAGTAAGCTTAGATCCAGGGGATGTCCGAGATGGGGGAACCCAGCAGGTGATACCTGTTACCCATATCTGTTAAGGATATGAGGAGGAAGACGCAGTGAACTGAAACATCTAAGTAGCTGCAGGAAGAGAAAGCAAAAAGCGATTGCCTTAGTAGCGGCGAGGCAGAGACAGCAGGAGGGCAAACCGAAGAGTTTACTCTTCAGGGGTTGTAGAGACTGCAATGTGGACTTAAAGATTATAGAAGAACTACCTGGGAAGGTAGGCCAAAGAAAGTAATAGCCTCGTATTTTAAAATAGTCTTTATACCTAGCAGTATCCTGAGTACGGCGAGACACGTGGAATCTCGTCGGAATCTGGGAGGACCATCTCCCAACCTAAATACTCCCTAGTGACCGATAGTGAACCAGTACCGTGAGGGAAAGGTGAAAAGCACCCCGGGAGGGGAGTGAAATAGAACCTGAAACCGTGTGCCTACAACAAGTTCGAGCCCGTTAATGGGTGAGAGCGTGCCTTTTGTAGAATGAACCGGCGAGTTACGATATGATGCGAGGTTAAGTTGAAGAGACGGAGCCGTAGAAACCGAGTCTGAATAGGGCGTCTTAGTATTATGTCGTAGACCCGAAACCATGTGACCTACCCATGAGCAGGTTGAAGGTGCGGTAAAACGCACTGGAGGACCGAACCAGGGCACGTTGAAAAAGTGCTTGGATGACTTGTGGGTAGCGGAGAAATTCCAAACGAACTTGGAGATAGCTGGTTCTCTCCGAAATAGCTTTAGGGCTAGCGTCGACATTAAGATTCTTGGAGGTAGAGCACTGTTTGGGTGAGGGGTCCATCCCGGATTACCAATCTCAGATAAACTCCGAATGCCAATGAATTATGGTCGGCAGTCAGACTGCGAGTGCTAAGATCCGTAGTCGAAAGGAAACAGCCCAGACCACCAGCTAAGGTCCCAAAATAATTGTTAAGTGGAAAAAGGATGTGGGGTTGCACAGACAACTAGGATGTTAGCTTAGAAGCGACTATTCATTCAAAAGAGTGCGTAATAGCTCACTAGTCGAGTGACCCTGCGCCGAAAATGTACCGGGGCTAAAACAATTTACCGAAGCTGTGGATACCTTTAATGGTATGGTAGGAGAGCGTTCTATGTGTGAAGAAGGTATACCGTGAGGAGTGCTGGAACGCATAGAAGTGAGAATGCCGGTATGAGTAGCGAAAGACAGGTGAGAATCCTGTCCACCGTAAGACTAAGGTTTCCAGGGAAGGCTCGTCCGCCCTGGGTTAGTCGGGACCTAAGGAGAGACCGAAAGGTGTATCCGATGGACAACAGGTTGATATTCCTGTACTAGAGTATGTAGTGATGGAGGGGACGCAGTAGGCTAACTAAAGCGTGCGATTGGAAGTGCACGTCTAAGCAGTGAGGTGTGAATTGAGTTAAATGCTTAGTTCTATAACATTGAGCTGTGATGGGGAGCGAAGTTTAGTAGCGAAGTTAGTGATGTCACACTGCCAAGAAAAGCTTCTAGCGTTAAACATACTCTACCCGTACCGCAAACCGACACAGGTAGTCGAGGCGAGTAGCCTCAGGTGAGCGAGAGAACTCTCGTTAAGGAACTCGGCAAAATGACCCCGTAACTTCGGGAGAAGGGGTGCTGACTTATGTCAGCCGCAGTGAATAGGCCCAAGCAACTGTTTATCAAAAACACAGCTCTCTGCTAAATCGTAAGATGATGTATAGGGGTGACGCCTGCCCGGTGCTGGAAGGTTAAGAGGGTGCTTAGCGTAAGCGAAGGTATGAATTGAAGCCCCAGTAAACGGCGGCCGTAACTATAACGGTCCTAAGGTAGCAGAAATTCCTTGTCGGGTAAGTTCCGACCCGCACGAAAAGGCGTAATGATTTGGGCACTGTCTCAACGAGAGACTCGGTGAAATTTTAGTACCTGTGAAGATGCAGGTTACCCGCGACAGGACGGAAAGACCCCATGGAGCTTTACTGCAGTTTGATATTGAGTGTCTGTGCCACATGTACAGGATAGGTAGGAGCCATAGAGATCAGGACGCCAGTTTCGATGGAGGCGATGTTGGGATACTACCCTTGTGTTATGGCCACTCTAACCCGGATAGGTGATCCCTATCGGAGACAGTGTCTGACGGGCAGTTTGACTGGGGCGGTCGCCTCCTAAAAAGGTAACGGAGGCGCCCAAAGGTTCCCTCAGAATGGTTGGAAATCATTCGCAGAGTGTAAAAGGTATAAGGGAGCTTGACTGCGAGGCTACAACTCGAGCAGGGACGAAGATCGAGGCTTAGTGATCCGGTGGTTCCCGTATGGAAGGGCCATCGCTCAACGGATAAAAAGCTACCCTGGGGATAACAGGCTTATCTCCCCCAAGAGTTCACATCGACGGGGAGGTTTGGCACCTCGATGTCGGCTCGTCGCATCCTGGGGCTGTAGTCGGTCCCAAGGGTTGGGCTGTTCGCCCATTAAAAGCGGCACGCGAGCTGGGTTCAGAACGTCGTGAGACAGTTCGGTCCCTATCCGTCGCGGGCGTAGGAAATTTGAGAGGATCTGCTCCTGGTACGAGAGGACCAGAGTGGACTTACCGCTGGTGTACCAGTTGTCTCGCCAGAGGCATCGCTGGGTAGCTATGTAGGGGAAGGGATAAACGCTGAAAGCATCTAAGTGTGAAACCCACCTCAAGATGAGATTTCCCATAACTATATGTTAGTAAGAGCCCTGAGAGAAGATCAGGTAGATGGGTTAGGAGTGGAAGTTGTGTGAGCAATGGAGCGGACTAATACTAATAGCTCGAGGACTTATCAAAAAAAGTAACTGAGGATATTTACAGCTGGTTTAAATTTTGTTAGAATATAGGTATTCAATTTTGAATGTTCATCATTCAGAGTTAAGTGACGATAGCCTAGGAGATACACCTGTACCCATGCCGAACACAGAAGTTAAGCCCTAGAACGCCGGAAGTAGTTGGGGGTTGCCCCTGTGAGATATGGTAGTCGCTTAGCAAGGTTGAGTCTAGTGAAACTAGGCTCATTTGGGAGTTTAGCTCAGCTGAAAGGAGAGCATCAAGTTCGACTTTGTCGAAACTGACGTAAGTCAGTGCACGACAGGGATTCAGTGAGTTAAACGACCATTTGGGAGTTTAGCTCAGCTGGGAGAGCATCTGCCTTACAAGCAGAGGGTCAGCGGTTCGATCCCGTTAACTCCCATAGGTCCCGTAGTGTAGCGGTTATCACGTCGCCCTGTCACGGCGAAGATCGCGGGTTCGATTCCCGTCGGGACCGTAGAAACGAGTTTCTAGCAGATAATGATACGACTCGTTAGCTCAGTTGGTAGAGCAATTGACTTTTTAATCAATGGGTCACTGGTTCGAGCCCAGTACGGGTCATTATAGCGGGTTTGGCGGAATTGGCAGACGCACCAGATTTGGGATCTGGCGCTTTTACGGCGTGGGGGTTCAAGTCCCTTAACCCGCATAAAAGAATAATAATGAGCCGGCTTAGCTCAGTTGGTAGAGCATCTGATTTGTAATCAGAGGGTCGCGTGTTCAAAGTCATGTAGCCGGCATTTTTTTATATAAAGAAACAGATGCGAACGTAGTTCAGTGGTAGAACACCACCTTGCCAAGGTGGGGGTCATGAGTTCGAATCCGTCGTTCGCTTGAGGGAGGCCGGGGTGGCGGAACTGGCAGACGCACAGGACTTAAAATCCTGCGATTGGTAACGATCGTACCGGTTCGATTCGGTCCTCGGCATGAGACTTAGGTTTGGAGAAGAAGCACCCTTAGCTCAACTGGATAGAGTACCTGACTACGAATCAGGCGGTTAGAGGTTCGACTCCTCTAGGGTGCATGGTCGCAAGACTATGTAGCAATTGAATAGAAACGAGCACCCTTAGCTCAACTGGATAGAGTACCTGACTACGAATCAGGCGGTTGAGGTTCGACTCCTCTAGGGTGCATAAAGCGTAAAGCTTTAGTTCAGGGAAGTAGCTCAACTTGGTAGAGTACTTGGTTTTGGGACCAAGGTGTCGCAGGTTCGAATCCTGTCTTCCCGATTTATGGCGGTGTAGCTCAGCTGGCTAGAGCGTCCGGTTCATACCAGGGAGGTCAGGGGTTCGATCCCTTCATCGCTATACTATTGATCTTGTCGGACCTTTAGCTCAGCTGGTTAGAGCTCTCGGCTCATAACCGAGTGGTCGTAGGTTCAAGTCCTACAAGGTCCATAATTAGCTGGAGGATTACCCAAGTCCGGCTGAAGGGAACGGTCTTGAAAACCGTCAGGCGTGTAAAAGCGTGCGTGGGTTCGAATCCCACATCCTCCTTAATATTAACGCGGGATGGAGCAGCTCGGTAGCTCGTCGGGCTCATAACCCGAAGGTCGTAGGTTCAAATCCTGCTCCCGCAATATTTGGCTCGGTAGCTCAGTTGGTAGAGCAATGGATTGAAGCTCCATGTGTCGGCGGTTCGATTCCGTCTCGCGCCATTTTCCTTTAATAATAAGCGGGTGTAGTTTAGTGGTAAAACTACAGCCTTCCAAGCTGTTGTCGCGAGTTCGATTCTCGTCACCCGCTTTGAACATTTTGTTCATTACCAAGTTTTTAACTTGGGCGCGTAGCTCAGGTGGTTAGAGCGCACGCCTGATAAGCGTGAGGTCGGTGGTTCGAGTCCACTCGTGCCCATTTTGGAGAATTACTCAAGAGGCTGAAGAGGACGGTTTGCTAAATCGTTAGGTCGGGTAACTGGCGCGGGGGTTCGAATCCCCCATTCTCCGTACGTGAATCAAGTTAGCTTTCTAGCTAACTTTTTTTGTTACTTTGATACATCAATAGAAATAAAATTGTAACAAAGGCGTAATATAAAATCTTTCATTTTCTGTTATACTAGTTAGTGTCTTATATGAAGGAGTCTTTTATTTTATGAAGAAAAAATTATTAACGACTATTTTACTTACTACAGTTGCTTTATCACAAGTAGGTACAGTTATTTCTGTAGGAGCTGATTCTACTGATGATAAAATTGCTGCACAAGATAATAAGATTGCTGATTTGAGTTCAAAAGAACAAAAGCGCTCAAGCAGAAGTTGATCAAATTCAATCTCAAGTTTCTGAAATCAAAAAAACAACAAGAAACTCTTAAAGCTGAAAATGAACGTTTGAATGAAGAGTCTGCTAAACTTTCTGCAGAGATTGAAGAGCTCTCTAAGAACATTGTTGCTCGTCAAGAATCATTAGCGAACCAAGCACGTAGTGCTCAAACAACAGGAACTGCTACAAGTTACATTAACGCTATTGTAAGTTCTGGTTCTTTGACTGAAGCTATTTCACGCGTTTCTGCAATGAATGAGATTGCTAGTGCGAATAACAAAAATGTTGGAAGAGCAAAAAAAGCGTGATAAAGAAGATATCGATGCTAAGCAAAAAGAAAACAACGATGCAATCAACACTGTTATTGCGAACCAACAACAATTAGATGATGATGAACAAGCGTTGACAACTAAAGGAAGCTGAGTTGAAAGTCGCTCAATTGAATTTGGCGGCTGAAAAAGTCAACAGCTGAAAAATGAAAAGAATGCTTTGCTTGCAGAAAAAGCGGCGAGCTGAGAAAGCGGCGACTGAGAAAGCATGCTGAAAGCGCATACCGTGCTCAACAAGAAGAACAGCGTAAGGCTGTAGAAGCATCTGCTAATACTAACTTGCAAGCACAAGTGCAAGCTGCTACTCAAACACCTGCAGCTGAAGGTGCACAACCTCAAGCAACTGTTGCAACTCCTGCTGCAGCACCAGCAGTTCAAACTCAAACAGTTTACTACACCAGCGGCAACTAGTCGTCCAACATACAGCTCGTCTGCAAGTTCATACCCAGTAGGTGAATGTGCTTGGGGTGTTAAAAGTATTGGCACCTTGGGCTGGCGATTACTGGGGTAATGGAGCACAGTGGGCTGCAAGTGCTGCAGCAGACTGGATTCCGTACTGGTAGCCAACCACAAGTTGGAGCTATTGCATGTTGGAATGACGGTGGATATGGACACGTGGCGGTTGTTACAGCTGTTCAATCTACTACAAGTATCCAAGTATCTGAATCTAACTACTTAGGGTATCCGTAGCATTGGGAACTACCGTGGATGGTTTAACCCAGTGAATGCACAAGGATCAGTTACTTATATCTATCCAAACTAAAAAAATTAAAACACTCACTTTTTAGTGGGTGTTTTTTTACTATAGTTACTATTTTAATTTTTTTGATGGATTATGGATTGAAAAAAATCATGTAAAAAAAGCGTTACAATGGGTAAAGAAAGATTTGTACATTTGTACATTGTGGTTAATTTTATGTGGAGAAATCATGTCGTTTTTCGGATTTAATGCTGTTTTGCTTTATCTTCTAACCAAGATTTGGCTGAACGTGTCTCTAAGGAGATGGGATTGCCACTTGGTAAGTCGACCGTACGTCAATTTTTCAGATGGGAAATCCAAGTCAATATCGAGGAGTCTATTCGTGGTAAAGAGGTGTATATTCTTCAATCTACGAGCTCTCCTGTCAAATGATAATTTAATGGAAATATTTGATCATGGTAGACGCCTTAAAAACGTGCCAGTGCTCAAACCATTAATGTAGTGATGCCTTATTATGGTTATGCTCGTCAAGACCGTAAAAGCTCGTGCTCGTGAGCCGATTACATCAAATTGGTTGCCAATATGTTAGAGATTGCTGGTGTGGATCGCCTTTTAACCATTGATTTGCATGCGGCTCAGATTCAAGGGTTCTTTGATATTCCAGTGGATCATTTGATGGGGGCTCCATTGATTGCAGACTACTTTGAACGTCGTGGCATGATTGGTTCTGACTATGTGGTAGTCAGTCCGGACCACGGTGGTGTGACGCGTGCTCGTAAGCTAGCTGAATTTTTTTGAAAACACCGATCGCCATCATTGATAAACGTCAGGGTGTTGATAAAATGAACACCAGCGAAGTCATGAACATCATTAGGGAATGTCGAAGGAAAACTTGTATCCTGATCGATGATATGATTGATACTGCGGGAACAATTTGCCACGCTGCGGATGCACTTGCTGAAGCAGGAGCAGTGGAAGTCTATGCAAGTTGTACGCACCCTGTATTGTCTGGTCCAGCTATGGACAATATTCAGAAATCAGCGATTAAGAAGTTGGTGGTGTTGGACACTATTTACCTACCTGAAGAGCGCTTAATCGATAAAATTGAACAAATCTCCATCGCAAAACTATTAGCAGAAGCGATTATCCGCATCCATGAAAAACGTCCTCTGTCTCCTCTATTTGAAATTGGAAATGCGAAAAAAATCTTAAAAAATATAAAAAGAGGTTATAAAAACCTCTTTTTGAAGAAAAGGAAAGATATGTTTTTTTCAACTGGTTAAAAAAAGGAAGTAAGATCAATAATCAGAGGGAGGAGTTGCTGAAGGAAGCACAAAAAAAATGAGGATAGATTGGATCCTTGTCTACCCAAAAAGGCCTTGCCAAAGAGTGGTGTAGTCAAATAGAGTAAGGAAAATGCCTTAGAAAATCAAATAGTTTGTTTCCTAAAAAAAAATTAAAAAAAGTTTTAAATTAGCTAAAAAATTTGTTGACAGATATATGATATAGTAGTATACTTAAACTAGTTACGAAGTAACGAAATATTTTTAAAATGAAAAAAGGAGATAAAACAATGAAAAAAGTTTTATTATCATCAGTAGCAGCACTTGCAGTATTTGCAGCAGCAGCACCAGTTTTCGCAGCAGACGATATCCCATTTGGTGGACCTAACGGCGTTCTTGCACCAGGTTATGTAGATACTGATAAACCAGCATCTCTTGAAGAAGCTAAAGCATTTGGTGATGTAGCTCAACAAGAAAACTCTAAAGCTAAAACAGGTGAAGCTAACAACGCAGTTGTAGAACCTAAGAAAGATGCAAAAGGAAACGTTATCGAAAACGAATTCGTACTTCGTGAAAAAGGTCCTAAAGCTGATAAAGCTGAAGGAAAGAAAGACGCTAAAAAAGAAGAAGGAAAAGCTCCAGCTGCTGGACAAAAAACTCTTCCAAAAACAAGCGCAGTTAAATAATTTAATTATTAATTAGCTCATAAAAATACACTGGGTCCTTGGGCTCAGTGTATTTTTTAGAAAAAATCGAATACTTATTAGGAGAATTCTAATTTATGAAACGAGCAGAGAAACAGACGACTTCAAAAGGAAAGGGATTGGGAATTCTTTTTGCCTTAGTAGCCGTTGTAGCACTTGTTCTTGGGTTTATTTTCTTCAATCCATTTGGTAAACAAAAATCCACATCAACACATCAGGAAACTGCGAAATCTACAAGCGGTTCGACTAGTTCTAAACAAGAGGTAAAATATACCCCTAGTCAAGAGGAGAAAGATTACTTAGCAAATCGTTTTGCTCAATTTACTGCAGTCAATCCAGAGACGATTGCTTATGTTTATGCTCCTGGTACGGAGTTAGATGAGCCAGTAGTTCAAACGGGTGATAATGCTACTTACTTGGATAAAACTTTTGATGGTGGCTATCAACCGTATTTAGGTACGGTCTTCATGGATACGGATAACAAAAAAGATTTTAGTGATCGGTTGACTTGGTTATTCGGTCATGCTCGTGGTAGCAAGGTTGCAGATCATCGGATGTTTAACGATGTTAACTTCTATGATAACCAAGAGTACTTTGACCAACATCCTTATGTAGTTATTGAAACACCTGAGCGTAAGTATTATTATGAAGCAATGTGTTTGGTCATTGTTCCTGAAACGACTGCTTTCTACCGTACAAGCCTTTAAGGATGATGAAGATTTCACTACCCAATTGAAGCATAACTATGAAGGATCGCGGACAAAGAATCCAAATATTAAAATCAAAGCTTCTGATAAGTACTTAGTATTGTCTACTTGTCGTGAGGAAGATGAAACGATTCGTTCCAATCTCTACCTTCGTCAAATTCCGGATTCGGAAATGAAGGATTTCTTGGCGAAACATGGTGATCAGTTGAATTATGTTGCAACACGTGGTCAAGAATAGAAAAGATTTGGAAAATTTATTCAATGAGAGGATTTAGCATGTGCTAAGTCCTTTTTTGATGCGAAAGGTCATTATTGTATCAATTTAGTTGGGGCTAGCCCCTTTTTTGCGATGCTTTTCCATTTATAGTATAATGGTGATAGAACTTTTTGGAGGTGGCTATGGATTTAACAAAACGGTTTAATCAAAATTTGAATCGAATCGAGATTTCTTTGATTCGTCAGTTTGACCAAGCCATTTCTTCTATTCCAGGTGTCTTACGTTTGACCTTGGGTGAGCCAGACTTTACGACACCAGATCATGTAAAGGAAGCAGCAAAAGCGGCTATTGACGCCAACCAGAGCCATTATACGGGGATGAGTGGCTTGCTAGCTCTACGTGAAGCTGCTAGTCAGTTTGTCGCTGAAAAATATAACCTACAGTATCGACCAGAGGATGAAATTTTGGTCACGATTGGGGCAACGGAGGCCCTTTCTGCGACCTTGACGGCTATATTGGAACCGGGAGATGTAGTGCTCTTACCAGCACCTGCTTATCCTGGTTACGAACCCATTATTAAACTGATGGGGGCTAGTGTCGTCGAAATCGATACGACAGACAATCGCTTTATCCTCAGCCCAGAGGCTTTAGAAAAGGCCTTAGAAGAGCAAGGGGATCGCGTCAAGGCGGTTATTCTCAACTACCCAGCTAATCCGACAGGTGTCACCTACTCTAAGGAGCAGATGCAGGATTTGGCTAGTGTTTTAAGAAATATGAAGTTTTTGTCGTTTGTGACGAAGTTTATTCAGAGCTAACCTATACAGGTCAGCCTCACGTTTCCTTGGGATCCTATCTACGGGACCAAGCTATTATTATCAATGGTTTATCAAAGTCTCATGCTATGACAGGCTGGAGACTCGGTTTTATCTTTGCCCCGGCTTCCTTGACAGCTCAATTAATCAAGAGTCATCAGTACTTGGTGACTGCGGCGGGGACCATGAACCAGTATGCAGCCATTGAAGCCTTAACGGTTGGTAAAGACGACGCAGAGCCGATGAAACGGGAATACATAGAGCGTCGAGATTATATCATCAAAGAAATGTCTGCCATGGGCTTTGATATTATCCGCCCGGATGGGGCCTTCTATATTTTTGCTAAGATCCCACAAGGATATAACCAAGACTCCTTCGATTTTTTGAAGCTCCTAGCCCAAGAAAAGGCTGTTGCCTTTATCCCAGGAATGGCTTTTGGCCCATATGGAGAAGGCTATGTGCGCTTGTCCTATGCAGCAAGTATGGAAGTGATCCAAGAAGCGATGAGTCGGTTGAAGGAGTTTATGAAAGAACATGCTGGAGAGCATTGAAAGTCGTGGCATCGTCCTCTACCATCGGGATTACCGAGAGGATGATAAGCTGGTTAAAATCTTTACAGAGCAAGCTGGCAAGCTCATGTTTTTCGTGAAACATGCCAATCGTTCTCGGTTGAATTCTATGATCCAACCTTTGACTTTAGCGGATATGTATCTGAAAATCAATGATGACGGACTCAGCTATATCGAAGATATTCATGAGGTTCAAAGCTTCCAAGGGATTAATAAAGATCTTTTTCGTCTTTCCTACGCAACCTATATACTGGCCTTGGCAGATGCTAGTATACAGGATCGTCAACCTGATCCAGCTTTATTTGCTTTTTTAGAGCAGACCTTGCAATTGATGGATCGGGGCTTGGATTATGAAATCTTGACCAATATTTTTGAAATGCAGATTTTATCCCGATTTGGTGTCGCCTTAAACGTTCATGAGTGTTGTGTCTGTCATCGAGTGGGGCTGCCTTTTGATTTTTCATTCCGCTTGGGTGGTGTCCTTTGCCCAGATCATTATGATCGTGACGAAAGACGGGCCCACTGGGATCCCAATGCCCTCTATTTGCTGGATCGTTTTCAAGCTGTGAAATTTAGTGAGTTAGAGACGATTTCTATCCATGATGCGATGAAGAAAGAGTTGAGAAAGTGTCTAGACCAACTCTATGATGAATATGTCGGCATTCATTTAAAAGCTAAGAAATTTATTGATTCCCTGGGAAGCTGGGGAGAGATCTTAAAAGATCAGTCTGGAGGTAAGAAATGAAAAAAATTGCAGTTGATGCAATGGGTGGAGATTATGCTCCACAGGCCCTAGTAGAAGGGGTCAATCAAGCCATACAAGAATTTAAGGATATTGAAGTCATTTTGTACGGAGATGAGGCTAAAATTAAGCAATACCTGACAGAAACTGAGCGGGTAACCATCGTCCATACGGATGAAAAAATCAACTCAGATGATGAGCCGACTCGTGCGATTCGTCGGAAAAAGCAAGCCAGCATGGTCTTAGCAGCGCATGCAGTTAAGAATGGGGAAGCGGATGCGATGCTTTCTGCAGGAAATACAGGAGCTCTTCTTGCCTCTGGTTACTTCATCGTCGGTCGGATCAAGGTCATCGATCGTCCAGGTTTGATGTCGACTCTTCCTACCCTTGATGGGAAGGGCTATGATATGTTGGATTTGGGGGCAAATGCTGAAAATACGCCAACACACTTGCACCAATATGCGATTATGGGCGCCTATTATGCAGAGAATGTCCGTGGCATTAAGCGACCTCGTATCGGTCTCTTAAATAACGGAACAGAGGAAAGCAAGGGGGATCCCCTACGCAAGGAGACCTATCAACTATTAGCAGCGGATCCTTCTCTTAATTTTGTAGGAAATGTAGAAGCGCGTGACTTGATGGATGGGGTTGCTGACGTCATTGTGACAGATGGATTTACAGGAAATGCTGTCCTTAAGACTATGGAAGGAACTGCTCTGGGCCTCTTTAAACAGTTGAAAACGGTCCTTAGTGGTGGTGGGTTGAAAGCCAAGATTGGAGCCTTCCTCTTGAAGAATGATCTACGAGGTTTGAAAAAGACCTTGGATTATTCAGATGTTGGAGGTGCGGTCTTGTTTGGCTTGCAAGCCCCTGTCGTGAAAACCCATGGTTCTAGTGATGCCAAGGCAGTCTATAGCACGATCCGCCAGATCCGGACCATGTTGGAAACAGATGTTATTCGTAAATCTGTGGTTGAATTATCAGAATTGGAGGAAGAGAAATGAGTCGTCATCAAGAAATTTTTAAACTAGTTGAAGGGTTGATTCAAGATAATAAGGGATCTGACTATGAGGTCTCTTTGGATTTGGATTTACGAAAAGACTTGGAAGTGGATTCCGTTGATCTCATGGAATACATTATTTATTTGGAAGAAGCCTATCAAATTAATATCCCAGATAAAGACATTGATGCCATGGCAACTGTTGGAGATATGGTAGACTACGTTTTGAAGAAAACAAGCAAATAAAGTTCGGATTTTACGAACAAAGAAGCATCTAAAAATAAGAGGTTGAATCTTTTTGATTCAATCTCTTATTATTTTTTTGTTACAAGCGAACAAGATACGGATTTAACTTGAAAAAACAACCTCTCTGTGATACACTGAAAGGGACAAAAGATGAAAGGCGAACAAGAAGATGTCCGATCAATTAATTTATACGGGGAAAGCAAAAGATATTTATAGTACAGAAGACGAACATGTGATTAAGTCGGTCTACAAGGACCAGGCCACTATGCTGAATGGAGCTCGTAAAGAGACCATCGAGGGGAAAGGTGTGCTCAACAATCAGATTTCGTCTCTTATTTTTGAAAAATTAAATGCTGCTGGGGTAGCGACGCACTTTATCGAACGTATCTCTGATACCGAACAATTGAACAAGAAGGTGACCATCATTCCTTTGGAGGTTGTTCTTCGAAATGTGACTGCGGGTTCTTTTTCTAAACGGTTTGGCGTTGAAGAAGGTTTGGACTTGGAGACTCCAATCGTTGAATTTTACTACAAGAACGATGATTTGGATGATCCATTCATCAATGATGAGCATGTCAAGTTCTTGAATATTGCCAACGATGAGCAAATTGCTTATATCAAGGAAGAAACGCGTCGTATCAATGAATTGTTGAAAGATTGGTTTGCACAAATTGGTCTTCGTTTGATTGACTTCAAATTGGAATTTGGTTTTGATAAGGATGGCAAGATTATCTTGGCAGATGAATTTTCACCAGATAACTGTCGCCTTTGGGATGCAGAAGGGCACCATATGGACAAGGATGTTTTCCGTCGTGATCTTGGTAGCTTGACAGATGTGTATAAGGTTGTGTTGGAGAAATTGCAGGGCTTGAAGTAACCTTTTACTTGGTCTTCACTATGATCTTTAAGTAGAAATAGATAAAGGAAATAAAATGGATAAACGTATTTTCGTTGAGAAAAAAGCTGATTTTCGTGTAAAATCAGACTCTTTAGTAAAAGAATTACAACATAATCTTCAGTTGAAAACCTTGAATGATCTTCGTATTGTTCAGGTTTACGATGTCTTTGATTTGGCAGAGGACTTGTTTGCGCGTGCGGAAAAACATATCTTCTCTGAACAAGTGACCGATACTGTTTTGGACGAGGCTGCGGTTCAGGCTGATCTTGAGAAGTATGCTTTCTTTGCGATTGAAAGTTTGCCTGGTCAATTTGACCAACGGGCGGCATCTTCACAAGAAGCTTTGCTGTTGCTTGGTAGTTCAAATGATGTAACAGTGAATACAGCACAATTGTACTTGGTTAACAAGGATATTGATGCGAATGAGTTGGAAGCTGTCAAAAACTACCTCTTGAACCCAGTGGATTCTCGTTTCAAAGATATCACTGTTGGCATCGCGAAACAGGATTTCTCTGAGTCTGACAAGACCATTCCAAGCTTGGATTTCTTTGAAACTTATACGGCAGAAGATTTTGCACAGTATAAGGCTGAGCAAGGATTGGCCATGGAAGTGGATGACCTTCTCTTCATCCAAGATTACTTCAAATCTATTGGCCGTGTGCCAACTGAGACTGAGTTGAAGGTGTTGGATACCTACTGGTCTGACCACTGTCGTCACACGACTTTCGAAACTGAGTTGAAAAATATCGACTTCTCGGCTTCTAAATTTGAAAAACAATTGCAAGCGACTTATGACAAGTATATTGCCATGCGTGATGAGTTGGGACGTACAGAAAAACCTCAAACCTTGATGGATATGGCGACTATTTTTGGCCGTTATGAGCGTGCTAATGGTCGTTTGGATGACATGGAAGTGTCTGATGAAATCAATGCCTGCTCAGTTGAAATTGAAGTGGATGTCAATGGTGTCAAAGAACCATGGCTTCTCATGTTCAAGAACGAGACTCACAACCATCCAACTGAAATCGAACCATTTGGTGGAGCGGCTACTTGTATCGGTGGTGCCATTCGTGACCCATTGTCAGGTCGTTCATACGTTTACCAAGCCATGCGTATCTCAGGTGCTGGTGATATTACAGCTCCAATTTCAGCAACTCGTGCTGGTAAATTGCCACAACAAGTGATCTCTAAGACAGCGGCTCATGGTTATTCTTCATACGGTAACCAAATTGGTTTGGCGACAACTTATGTTCGTGAATACTTCCACCCAGGTTTCGTTGCAAACGTATGGAGCTAGGTGCAGTTGTCGGTGCGGCTCCTAAGGAAAATGTTGTCCGTGAAAAACCTGAAGCAGGCGATGTGATCATTTTACTCGGTGGTAAGACTGGACGTGACGGTGTCGGTGGTGCGACAGGTTCATCTAAAGTTCAAACAGTTGAATCTGTTGAAACAGCTGGTGCTGAGGTTCAAAAAGGGAATGCCATCGAAGAACGTAAGATTCAACGTCTTTTCCGTAATGGGGAAGTAACACGTCTGATTAAGAAATCAAATGACTTTGGTGCTGGTGGTGTCTGTGTAGCTATCGGTGAATTGGCTGATGGTCTTGAAATTGATCTAGACAAAGTGCCATTGAAATACCAAGGCTTGAATGGTACAGAAATTGCTATCTCTGAATCTCAAGAGCGGATGGCTGTAGTGGTTCGTCCAGAAGATGTAGATACCTTCGTTGCAGCATGTAACAAAGAAAATATTGATGCTGTTGTCGTTGCGACAGTGACGGAGAAACCAAATCTTGTCATGCACTGGAATGGTAAAACCATCGTTGATTTGGAACGTCGTTTCCTTGATACAAACGGTGTGCGTGTGGTCGTAGATGCTAAGGTGGTTGACAAGGATGTCAAGCTTCCAGAAGAACGTCAAACATCTGCTGAAACCCTTGAAGCGGATACTCTTGAAGTCTTGGCTGACCTGAACCATGCCAGTCAAAAAGGGTTACAAACCATCTTTGATAGCTCAGTTGGTCGTTCAACAGTCAATCACCCACTTGGTGGTCGCTACCAAATCACACCAACGGAAGCTTCTGTACAGAAATTGCCAGTCCAACATGGCGTGACAACAACTGCTTCTGTCATGGCGCAAGGATTCAACCCTTATGTAGCAGAATGGTCCCCATATCATGGTGCGGCTTATGCGGTCATCGAAGCAACTGCTCGTTTGGTTGCTGCTGGTGCCAACTGGTCTAAGGCACGTTTTTCTTACCAAGAATACTTCGAACGTATGGATAAACAAGCAGAGCGTTTTGGTCAACCAGTAGCTGCTCTTCTTGGATCCATTGAAGCTCAGATTCAACTTGGTTTGCCATCTATCGGTGGGAAAGACTCTATGTCTGGTACCTTTGAAGAATTGACAGTACCACCAACTTTGGTTGCTTTTGGGGTAACAACTGCAGATAGCCGTAAGGTTCTTTCTCCAGAATTCAAAGCTGCTGGTGAAAATATTTACTACATTCCTGGTCAAGCTTTGGCACAAGAAATTGACTTTGAACTCATCAAGTCTAACTTTGTTCAATTTGAAGCTATCCAAGCTGACCACAAAGTGACAGCCGCATCAGCTGTTAAATATGGTGGTGTGGTTGAAGCTCTTGCACTTGCAACATTTGGGAACCATATCGGAGCAAATGTCGAATTAGCTGACCTTGACACTAGCTTGACAGCTCAATTAGGTGGATTCGTCTTCACATCGCCAGAAGAGATTGCAGGTGTTGCTAAGATTGGACAAACAGTAGCTAACTTTACACTTACTGTCAACAGTGTAATGCTTGATGGACACAAACTTGACAGTGCCTTCCAAGGTAAATTGGAAGAGGTTTACCCAACGGAATTTGCACAAGCAACTGAGTTGGAAGAAGTACCTGCTGTAGCATCTGATGCTGTGATCAAAGCTAAAGAAACAGTTGAGACACCAGTGGTTTACATCCCAGTATTCCCAGGTACCAACTCTGAGTATGATTCAGCTAAGGCCTTTGAAAAAGAAGGTGCAAAAGTTAACTTGGTACCATTTGTCACACTGAATGAAGAGGCGATTGTCAAGTCTGTTGACACCATGGTTGACAACATCGAAAAAGCTAATATTATCTTCTTTGCAGGTGGCTTCTCAGCAGCGGATGAACCAGATGGATCAGCTAAATTCATCGTAAACATCTTGCTCAATGAAAAAGTGCGTGCAGCCATTGATCACTTTATTGAACGCGGAGGCTTGATCATCGGTATCTGTAATGGATTCCAAGCCCTTGTCAAATCAGGTCTCCTTCCATACGGTAACTTTGAAGATGCAAGCAGTACCAGTCCAACCCTCTTCTACAATGATGCCAACCAACACGTGGCTAAGATGGTGGAAACACGGATTGCCAACACCAACTCACCATGGCTTGCCGGAGTAGAAGTTGGTGACATCCATGCCATCCCAGTATCACACGGTGAAGGTAAATTTGTCGTGACAGCTGAGGAATTTGCAGAGCTTCGTGACAATGGTCAAATCTTTACCCAATATGTTGACTTTGACGGTAAACCAAGCATGGATTCAAAATACAATCCAAATGGTTCTGTCAATGCGATCGAAGGAATTACCAGTAAGAACGGTCAAATTATCGGGAAGATGGGTCACTCAGAACGTTTCGAAGATGGTCTCTTCCAAAATATTCCAGGAAATAAAGACCAGCATCTCTTTGCATCAGCAGTTCAATACTTTACTGGAAAATAAAAGGTATACAACATGACATACGAAGTAAAATCTCTTAATGAAGAGTGTGGAGTCTTTGGGATTTGGGGACATCCAGACGCAGCAAAACTCACCTATTTTGGTCTTCACAGTCTCCAACACCGGGGACAAGAGGGTGCAGGAATCCTGGCTAATGACCAAGGGATCTTGAGACGTCATCGGGATACAGGTCTGCTTTCAGAAGTCTTTCGGAATCCATTAAATCTGGAGAAATTGACAGGATCTTCTGCTATTGGACATGTTCGCTATGCGACAGCGGGGGAAGCGTCTGTGGATAACATCCAACCCTTCCTCTTCCGCTTTCACGATGCGCAGTTTGGTCTGGCCCATAATGGGAATTTGACTAATGCCCAATCGCTCAAATCGGAATTAGAAAAAAATGGAGCCATCTTTAGCTCGACCTCTGATTCAGAAATTCTGGCCCACTTGATCCGTCGGAGCCACAACCCTTCCTTTATGGGGAAAATCAAGGAAGCACTCAATACGGTCAAAGGTGGATTTGCTTATCTGATGTTGTTTGAAGATAAGCTGATTGCAGCTCTAGACCCAAATGGCTTCCGTCCTCTTTCCATCGGGAAAATGGCAAATGGTGCCTTGGTTGTTTCTTCTGAAACCTGTGCCTTTGAGGTGATTGGGGCAGAATGGATTCGAGATGTGCATCCTGGTGAGCTCGTGATCTTTGATGAAAATGGCATTACCTATGATCGCTATACGGATGATACTCAACTAGCAATTTGTTCTATGGAGTATATCTATTTTGCTCGTCCTGATTCCAATATCCAAGGGGTCAACGTCCATACGGCTCGCAAGCGGATGGGCGCTCAGTTAGCACGAGAATTTAAGAACCAAGCAGATATTGTGGTGGGGGTTCCCAACTCCTCTCTCAGTGCGGCCATGGGCTTTGCGGAAGAATCCGGTCTGCCAAATGAAATGGGCTTGATCAAGAATCAGTATGTTCAACGGACCTTTATCCAACCGACTCAGGAATTGCGGGAGCAAGGAGTGCGGATGAAGCTCTCTGCCGTATCTGGTGTCGTGAAAGGCAAACGGGTCGTCATGATTGATGATTCTATCGTGCGTGGAACGACGTCTCGTCGGATTGTGAAATTGTTGAAAGAAGCAGGGGCTACAGAAGTCCATGTGGCAATTGCTAGCCCAGCTCTGGCTTATCCATGTTTCTATGGAATTGATATTCAGAGTCGCGAAGAGCTAATCGCAGCCAACCATACAGTAGAGGAAACTTGTGAGATTATTGGTGCGGATAGCTGACCTACTTGTCCATTGATGGCTTGATTGATTCTATTGGTATTGATACCGATGCACCAAATGGTGGTCTTTGTGTAGCTTACTTCGATGGGAAATACCCAACACCTTTATATGACTACGAAGAACGCTATTTGGAAAGCTTGAATGAGCAGACCTCCTTTTATTAGGAATGTTTGCAAGTGAATCTGATCAATCATCAGTAGGATCTAGGAAAAGAAAAAGGAATAAACAAATGACAAACAAAAATGCTTACGCGCAGTCTGGTGTAGATGTTGAAGCGGGTTATGAAGTTGTTGAACGGATCAAAAAACACGTGGCACGTACGGAGCGTGTGGGTGTTATGGGAGCTCTTGGTGGTTTCGGTGGCATGTTTGACCTTTCAAAAACAGGTGTCAAAGAGCCAGTTTTGATTTCAGGGACGGACGGAGTCGGAACCAAGCTCATGCTGGCTATCAAGTACGACAAACACGATACGATTGGCCAAGACTGTGTGGCTATGTGTGTCAATGATATCATCGCTGCAGGTGCGGAGCCCCTCTACTTCTTGGACTATGTCGCAACTGGTAAAAATGAACCAGCTAAACTAGAACAAGTCGTTGCAGGTGTTGCTGAAGGTTGTGTGCAAGCTGGTGCAGCCCTTATCGGTGGTGAAACGGCTGAAATGCCTGGTATGTATGGTGAAGATGACTATGACTTGGCTGGATTTGCTGTCGGTGTGGCTGAAAAATCTCAAATCATCGATGGTTCAAAAGTAGCTGAAGGCGATGTGATCCTGGGGCTTGCTTCAAGCGGTATCCACTCAAATGGTTACTCACTTGTCCGTCGTGTCTTTGCGGATTACACAGGTGAAGAAGTTCTCCCTGAATTGGAAGGGAAGAAACTTAAAGACGTTCTTTTGGAACCAACTCGTATCTACGTCAAAGCAGCTTTGCCACTCATCAAAGAAGAATTGGTCAACGGGATTGCCCACATCACAGGTGGTGGTTTCATCGAAATGTACCACGGATGTTCGCGGATGACTTGGCTGCTGAAATTGACGAAAGCAAAGTTCCAGTTCTTCCAATTTTCAAAGCCCTTGAAAAATATGGCCAAATCAAACATGAAGAGATGTTTGAAATCTTCAACATGGGAATTGGTCTCATGCTTGCGGTCAAACCAGAAAATGTGGAACGTGTCAAAGAACTTCTTGACGAACCTATTTATGAAATCGGTCGTATTGTGAAGAAAGATGGCGCAAGTGTGGTGATTAAGTAATGGTGATATCACCATTTTATACGGAGAAATTGTAGAAAGGAGTGTTTAGTTAGCAAGCCTAACTGAACACGGGACTCATTTTCTAGGAAAAAAGAGAAATCATTTTGTGTGCAAGCACTCAGCAATGATTTCCTATTTTTCTATGAAACTGTTCGGCTAGCCGAAACGTCCCTTTGTATCGAATATGAAAATCGCTGTTTTTGCCTCTGGTAACGGCTCAAACTTTCAGGTGATTGCGGAACAATTTCCAGTAGAATTTGTCTTTTCAGATCACCGGGATGCCTATGTCATAGAACGTGCCGAAAAGCTAGGGGTATTATCCTACGCTTTTGAACTCAAAGAGTTTGAGAACAAGGCAGACTATGAAGGAGCCATTGTCGAACTTTTGGATGAACATCAGATTGACTTGGTTTGTCTGGCAGGCTATATGAAAATCGTCGGTCCAACCTTGCTAGCAGCTTATGAAGGCCGTATCATTAATATTCACCCGGCTTATCTTCCTGAATTTCCAGGGTGCTCATGGTATTGAGGATGCTTGGAATGCAGGCGTTGCTGAGAGCGGTGTGACCATTCACTGGGTGGACTCTGGTGTGGATACTGGAAAGATTATCAAGCAAGTCCGTGTGCCACGACTTGAAGGGGATACCCTTGCTACTTTCGAGACGCGCATCCACGAAACAGAGTACAAACTTTATCCAGAAGTGTTGGAACATTTTGGAGTGGAGAGGAAGAAATGATTATGGACCAATACTATATGGAGTTAAAGAATAAGTTATCTAACAGACCAATCCTACTGGATAATACTAATGATTTTCTTTTTGTTTTAGTAAATACAGTGAAAGCTATGGTAGAAAATACTGATAAAAGTCAGCTTTCAGAGTTAGATAAAATTTTAGACGGTGTCACAAGTCAAGAATTAAAACTTGCCTATGATTTCTGTCAAGGGAGATTCGGTCAAGCAGGTTTTTCTTATCGTAGGCACCCGAATTATTTTTATTTATCCAGTTTAATTGCGACTTTTCCAGAATTTGAGTTGTCTAAATCAGACAGAGATTACCTCAAAGGAATCATAAACTTTGATAACTACCTTTTATATGAGTTAGGTTAATCTTTAATCACCTCAAACCCTATTCATTCAAAAGGAGAAAAAATGATTGAGCTGAAATTAGTAGATGAAAGCAGTTTTCAGGCAGTGCTGGATTTGAAAATATCTGAAGCTGATGAACGAGCACGTTTCGTAGCTCCCAATGTGCGTTCTTTAGCTGATGCATGGCTCTACCGAGAGAATGGTGATGTGTTTCCCATGGCAATCTATTGGGATGAGCAAGTGGTTGGCTTTCTCCTGCTGGAAATAGACAAGGATGAAGCGGAATACTTTATCTGGCGGATAATGATTGGCCAGCAGTACCAAGGAAAAGGTTATGGACGAAAAGCTTTGGAAGTACTGATCAAAGAGGCTCAGATGGATAGAGCTTGCAATCATATTATCGCAGATTATGTAGTTGGAAATGAAAAAATGAAGTACCTGCTGACTAGTTTGGGTTTTCAGGAAATAGGATTTATAGAAAAAAATAACGAAGTCGCTATGCGCTTGGATCTAAAGAAAGAGGAATAGAATGACTAAACGCGCACTAATTAGTGTTTCAGATAAAGCGGGTATTGTTGAATTTGCCCAAGAACTTAAAAAACTCGGTTGGGACATCATCTCAACAGGTGGCACCAAAGTGGCCCTTGATAATGCTGGGGTGGACACTATCGCCATCGATGATGTGACTGGTTTCCCAGAAATGATGGACGGTCGTGTGAAGACCCTCCACCCAAATATTCACGGTGGTCTTCTCGCTCGTCGTGACCTCGATAGTCACCTTGATGCTGCTAAGGATAATCAGATCGAACTGATAGACCTTGTTGTGGTCAATCTTTACCCATTCAAGGAAACCATCCTAAAACCAGACGTGACTTACGCTGACGCGGTGGAAAACATCGATATCGGTGGGCCATCTATGCTTCGTTCAGCAGCAAAAAACCACGCTAGCGTAACAGTTGTGGTAGACCCTGCTGACTATGCTGTTGTGCTTGACGAATTGGCAGCAAACGGTGAAACAACTTACGAAACTCGCCAAGGTTTGGCAGCCAAGGTTTTCCGTCACACAGCGGCCTACGATGCCTTGATTGCAGAATACTTCACAGCTCAAGTGGGTGAAGAAAAACCTGAAAAACTCACCTTGACTTATGATCTTAAGCAAGCAATGCGTTACGGGGAAAACCCTCAACAAGACGCTGATTTCTACCAAAAAGCCTTGCCTACGGATTATTCGATTGCATCCGCTAAACAGCTCAACGGCAAAGAATTGTCCTTCAACAATATCCGCGATGCGGATGCGGCGATTCGTATCATTCGCGATTTCAAAGACCGTCCAACCGTTGTGGCGTTGAAACACATGAACCCATGTGGAATCGGTCAGGCTGAGGATATCGAAACAGCTTGGGATTACGCTTATGAGTCTGACCCAGTATCAATTTTCGGTGGTATCGTCGTTCTCAACCGTGAGGTAGATGCTGCGACAGCTGAGAAGATGCATGGTGTTTTCCTTGAAATCATCATCGCGCCAAGCTACACAGACGAAGCACTTGAAATCTTGACCAATAAAAAGAAAAACCTGCGTATCCTTGCCCTGCCATTTGATGCTCAAGATGCTAGCGAAGTGGAAGCAGAATACACAGGTGTTGTCGGTGGACTTCTCGTCCAAAATCAAGACGTGGTGAAAGAAAGCCCAGCTAACTGGCAAGTGGTGACCAAACGCCAACCAACGGAGACAGAAGCGACTGCTCTTGAGTTTGCATGGAAAGCCATCAAGTACGTTAAATCAAACGGTATCATCGTGACCAACGACCACATGACGCTTGGTGTTGGACCAGGTCAAACTAACCGTGTGGCTTCTGTTCGCATCGCCATTGACCAAGCCAAAGACCGTCTTGACGGCGCGGTTCTTGCTTCAGATGCCTTCTTCCCATTTGCGGACAACGTAGAAGAAATCGCCAAAGCTGGTATCAAGGCCATCATCCAACCGGGTGGTTCTGTGCGTGACCAAGAATCTATCGAAGCAGCTGATAAATACGGTTTAACCATGATCTTTACAGGTGTTCGTCACTTCAGACATTAATCAAAACAGGCACTCATCGATGGATGAGCGCCTTTTTATCTATATCAACTAGTAAGAGGATTCAAATAATATAATATATAGAAATAATTTTTACAAGCTATTATAAACAAACAAATTTTTTTGTTCCCTTAAAAATGATATAATAGATAATAAAAAAATAAGAAGATCAAGGTAATAAATGAAATCTAAAATACAATATATAGATTTATTTGCTGGAGCGGGTGGCTTTGTCAGAGGGATTTAAACGAACTGGTAATTATAGTCCGGTAGCTCATGTGGAAATGAATGAACATGCTTGTAACACATTAAAAAAACAAGGTTGTCATATTACTATTTAAAAAGAAAAATAGGAAGATTGATTTCTATTATCAATACCTTCGTAGAGAAATATCTAGGGAAGAGTTATGGGGAAAGGTCCCTAAGGAAATTTTTAGAAAGTGTTATCAATACAGAACTTAATGATAATAGTATATATCAAGTTTTCAAGCAGATAGATAAATATGTTAGATTGACAGAAACTAAAAAAAGTAGATTTAGTAATTGGAGGGCCACCATGTCAAGCATACTCTGTAATGGGGCGATCTGTAAGTGTTACAGGTATGAAAGACGATCCTAGGAACTACTTATATAAACTGTATGTAAAATTTATTACTCATTACTCTCCCAAAATATTTATTTTTTTGAAAAACGTTCCAGGAATTTTTAACTGCTGGAAATGGTAAAATTTTTAGATGATATTATTGAATCTTTTTTTCGAAATCAGGATATAGAGTAGAATACCAAGTTTTTAAATGCGGAAGATTTTTGGTGTTTTTACAGAAGCGTAAAAAGAGTAATTTTAATCGGATGGAAAAAAAGAGTTTAATTTTTTTCTTACCCTGTTTTTTAAAAAAAATAAATTTTTCCGAATGCAAGTGTAAAATGTATTTTTGAATGATTTAGCTAAATTGGATATTGGGACTGAAGATAATACGTATGTATCGAGAACGAATGACTATCTAATTAAGAGTTTTATAAGATATAGTGACGCTCCGCTGACATGGCATGTTTCAAGATATACGAATAACAGAGATAGAGAAATTTATGCTAGAGCTATTGATTTATGGGATAAAAGTAGAGTAAGGTTGAGGTATGATTCATTACCTGCCAATCTTGTGACTCATAAAAATCAAAAATCGTTTTTAGATAGGTTTAAGGTGTTAGCTTCAAATTTACCCTCTTCTCATACTATGATTGCACATATTGCAAAGGACGGGCATTATTTTATACATCCTGATATTAAGCAATGCCGTTCCATAAGTGTTAGAGAAGCTGCTAGAATCCAATCTTTCCCTGATGATTACTTTTTTGAAGGTTCAAGAACAGCAGCATTTACCCAAATTGGTAATGCCGTACCTCCTCTAATGGCTTATTATATTGCAAAAAAATTAGAGGAATATTTTATTGATGAGGACTAAGAGATGACAGAAATTAGATTTAGACCGAAAGCTCAAATTTTAATTCAATTGGGAGATCAGTTAATTAAAAATGAGGGTATCGCATTATTAGAATTAATAAAAAATTCATACGATGCTGATGCTACAGAATGTGAGGTAAATTTATCTTATTTAGACTCAGAAATGCTTGGGGAAATCGTTGTCGAAGATAACGGAGTAGGAATGTCTTTTGAAACGATTAGAGATGTCTGGATGCAACCAGGAAATACTCATAAAAAGAAACAAGTTGATGAAGAAAAGAAGACTAAGTTAGGGCGTTTACCAATTGGAGAAAAAGGAATTGGTCGATTCGGAATTCATAAACTAGGTAAAGAAATTGAAATTATTACTAGATCGAAGGGAAATCTTGAAGTATTTTTTAAAATTGATTGGAGTAAGTTTGATTCAAATCAGTTTTTAGATGAAATACCAATTACTATTGAGGAACGGGAACCTCAGAAGTTTATAAATAGTACTGGAACAAGGATTCAGATTAGAAATATAGAGCAGTGGAATAAACGTAAATTTCGTGAAACATATAGACAAATCGTTTCTTTGAATTCTCCGTTTGAGTCCCAAGAATCGTTTAAAGTTAATATAAAAAAAGTACACATGATGATTGGCTAGAAGGGATGTTAGATTTCGGTCAGATTAAACAATTTGCTTTTATACCGTTCGACAGCGAAGTTTAAAGATGGCAATATTGAAAATTTTAAGTATGAATTTTTTTACCCTATGACAATATGTCAGTTAAATCTCGTAGAATAGAAAAAGATATAATTCCACTGGGTTTCTTCAGTGATAGCAAACGTAAAGACCCAGCTAAATTTTTTCAAGATAAATCTAAAAATTATATGGAACAGTATGGGATAAATGATTTTTTTCTATAGAATTATATGTTTTTGATAAATCATCTGATGTTACTCGTTTTTATTATGGAAGATAAGAAATCTTTTAAAGACTACCTGACTGAAAATGGAGGGATACGAATTTTCCGTGATAATATGCGTGTTTTAGATTATGGTGAAAAAGGGAAATGATTGGCTCAATCTTGATTCAAAAACGTGTAAATAATCCGGCTAGTTCATTGAGTAACAATATAATTTTAGGAGCTATATCTCTAAAAACGTAATGATAGTAGGGGATTGGTTGAAAAAGCAAATCGAGAAGGTTTCATTGATAACCAGAGCTATGAAGTGTTTGTAAATATAATCGAGAAATATTTATTTGAATTTACTAGAGAAAGAATATCGATAAGGATAGACTACGCCAATCCTTAAAAAGAAGATAATAAAGATTTAGTTGACATTATTGATGAAGTAGCAAATGATATTGACTCTTTAGATGTTGAAAAAAATAAAGAGACAGATTTTTTTCATAAATTGAATCGAGTGAAGTCAGAGTATAAATTTATTAAAGAAACTTACGTAAAAACTTCATCAGCTACAAGCAGTTATGCAATTGTTATCCATGAGATGGAAAAAATTGTAAAGGAACTTTCTGTTATTTCATGGAACTCTACAGAGATTCAAAGAATTGATCAGTTAACGCATAGACTACGGGATGTAATTGAAGGATATACTTCGATATTACGAAATAGAAGAAAAATCTAACTACTCTGTTATAGAGATTATTAATAATGCTTTATTTAATGTTGAGTTTAGGCTAGAAGCCCATGAAGTTTCGATTGATAGTTTTTATAAAGATAAGAATTATAAGGTTTTGTGTGACAAAGGTTTAATTGTGTCTGCTATTATGAATATCATTGATAATTCAATATACTGGACACATAAATCAGGTGAAAAACAAAAAAAAATCTTAATCGATACGGTGCTAACTGATAGGAACCGTGTTGAGATAATATTAGCAGATAACGGGACAGGATTTCAAGGAAATCCAGAGGATATGATTCGTCCTTTTTGTCGGAGAAAAACAAGGTGGACTGGGTCTTGGGTTAAATATTGTTAACGAAATTATGAATTCGCAAAAAGGACAGCTGCTTTTTCCAGAAAATAAAGATTTGGATTTACCAAAAGAATATCAATCAGGTGCGGCTATAATACTAAGTTTACCATTGTCGGAGGGATAAGATAGAATATGAATAATTTACCTAATAATGGATCTATTGTAATTTTAGATGATAAATACAGAGAAGCAGAACCATTAATTAAGCTTTTTATCAAAAAAATAATAAGTCTTTTCGCTATTATGATGGTAAACCTGAAAATTTACCGTCTGATACCATTGAAAAAGAAGCGACAAGACTAGTTTTTTTAGATTATAATTTAACTGAGGGTACGACAGGTAGTGCCAGTCAAGCTTCCACAATAACTGCAAATTTAAATAGAATTATATCTGAAGAGAACGGTCCGTATTTTATTTTGCTGTGGAGTAAGAATAAGTATGATGCTCAAGAGTTCAATGATGAGATGGAATCAGTGTATAGGAGATACCCCCATTTAAGACCTCTTAAAATTAAGTGCTTAAAAAAAAGTAAATATTTTGAAACAACAGCTGGTGTATGGAAATTCAATAATGATAAAGTGGAAGAGTTTCAAAAAGAATTAGAAGAAATGGTAAGTAGCATAGAGCTACTAGAATTCTATTCAAGCTGGGAAAATAAAATATTGTTAACAAGTCAGAAATTAATAAAGAAAACTTCTGATGTTAGTCAAGGGATGGATGCAAAACAGTTAGTACACTTATTATCTAATATTAATTTGGAGCAATTTTTCAAAAAAATGTGGAAGATGAACAGTTAATAGTTGCTGCATACCAAAGTTTAAATACTGTTTTTTTCATCGTATTTAAATCATAAAATAGAAGATATCAAGCTAAGCAGTGAGCATTTTAGTAAAATCTCTGAAGTAGACCGTTATGAATTTAATTCTTCGCGAGTAAATAGCTGGTTTAATATTAATACGATAGAAAACCCTAGTCGTATAGGACAAGTGTTTTGTGCCAATGATAAATCGTTCCTTGATTACAATATCGTTAATAGAGAAAGAATGAGAGACTGTTTTATAAAAGTTGCAACAAAAAAAGCAAATGCGGATAACGATTATTTTAAAATAGTAGGCCTTGAGATCAGCCCAGAATGTGATGTTGCTCAAAATAAGAGAGAATTTTATAGAATAATTCCAGGAATGGTCATTTCGGAATCTTTAATGAAAACTTTATTTGAAACATTTACCAAAAACGGATAGATTAAATACAGAACAAAAATAATGCTTTAATTTATTTTTTTAAAAGAAATGGTCAACTATGTTTTAATAAGTATCCTGAGTCAATTTTTCGTGACACCGAAATTTGAATTTAAAGTTGATCAAAAAGCGCTTTGATGTGTTCATGATTTTTGGACTTGTCACAATTTAAGACAATTCCAATTCAAAAATAAAGGCAATGATTATTTGGCGGATAAAGAAATGCTTTTTTTCAGTAAATAGTGATTTATTGCAATCAATAAAAAAATAGCTTATCTAATAATATACAGAAAAAAAGGTTATCAACATTTATAATTAAGGAGTATCTTATTTCTGAAAATAATTTTCATCTAACCAAGTGGATCCGTCCGTGACCAAGAGTCAATCGAAGCTGCTGATAAATATGGCTTGACCATGATCTTTACAGGTGTTCGTCACTTCAGACATTAACCTAAAAAGGCACTCATCGATGGATGAGCGCCTTTTTTTCTGGTTAAGAATTCTTTAATTTGGATAGATATAGCTGACCGTTCCCCAGACAACATTCGTGGGGTCAAACCAGCCACGGAAATTGTTGATGGTCCGATTTCCATTGTAATTAGCTTCCTTCACTTGGATCTTTTGGTGATGTTCAACCTCCGTCACGACTGCAACGTGCCCATAGCCTCCATTATCCCAACAGGCGATAGCACCGACCTCTGGGGTATTTCCTGTCCGGAAGCCCGCAGCGCGTGCACTAGCTGCCCACATGCCACCGTTTCCCCACCAGTTTTGTGACCAAGGAGCTAGCTCTTTTGCCGCCCAGGTACATTCGCCGACGGGATAGTAATTATCCGGTTGAGTGACCAGTGGAGCAGGTTGGGTCTGCTCGACCTGAAATTCAGTGGCAAGTAAACCTTTTAAGTGCTCCTTGTCTTTTTGGTAGACGTGGAGATGAAAGGTTCCTTTCCCTGTATGTTTCTCTGCATTGAAGGATAATTGGTAGCGACCAGGTGCCGTCTTTTTTGCGGGATACCAGATCAAGTCGTCTTGACCATCTTGTTCAGACCAGATGGGAAAGAAGACCTCCTCCACATCCTCAAAAAGCTGGAGTTGGATCTCAAATAGCTGGGTAGTGATAGGTCGGACGGTAATCTTGGGTTGGGAGGAAGCCAGATCTTTTTCTTCAATGATTGTCTGTAAAGGAAACAGTCCTTCAATATTTCCGTTAGAATGAATCCCGTAGACATGGATGTGATAAAGTCCTGCTTGATCTAAATGATTAGTCAGAGGTACTTGCAAATCAAACCCATTTTCGCCTCGTTGGACAGGATACCAAATGAGGTCGTCCTGGCCATTTTGCTCGGACCAAATGGGGACGCTAACGCTTTGGAAGCGATCTGGAATGGTCCCGAGGTGGACAACTAATTGTCCTTTTTCCTTGTAGATATAATTGACGTTTTGGTCTGCTCTTGCAACTTGTGAAGCTCCTGCCCAGAAAAGACAAGCTGCCAAGAGTAGTTTCTTTATTCTCTGCATAAAACTCCTTTTTTAAAAAATATTAGAGGTCTCAATTATAATATTCGTAAAAAGAAGCAGAAATTTAAAAAATAATGAAAAAAGTTTGTTTTCTAATGAAAATCATCGGATATTCCTTGAAATATTAGAATAAAACGAACGATTATGATATAATTTAATAAAATAATTCGCAAAAGAGGTTCGAGATGAAACTTTTGGTTGTTGGATCTGGCGGTCGTGAGCATGCGATTGCCAAGAAATTGTTGGAGTCTAAAGACGTTGAGCAGGTTTTTGTGGCTCCTGGTAATGACGGGATGCGATTAGATGGTCTGGATTTGATCAATATCGGAATTTCCGAACATTCTAAGCTGATTGACTTCGTAAAAGTCAACGATATTGCTTGGACCTTTATCGGTCCAGATGATGCCCTTGCGGCTGGTATCGTGGATGATTTCAATGCGGCTGGACTCAAGGCATTTGGTCCGACCAAGGCTGCGGCTGAGCTGGAGTGGTCTAAGGATTTTGCTAAGGAAATCATGGTCAAATATGACGTTCCGACAGCAGCCTACGGCACATTTTCAGATTTCGAAGAAGCCAAGGCCTACATCGAAGAAAAAGGCGCTCCAATCGTCGTCAAGGCAGACGGCTTGGCCCTTGGGAAAGGTGTCGTCGTTGCGGAGACAGTTGAGCAAGCAGTTGAAGCCGCTCACGAGATGCTGTTGGACAATAAATTCGGTGATTCAGGTGCGCGTGTGGTCATCGAGGAATTCCTTGACGGGGAAGAATTCTCTCTCTTTGCCTTTGTCAATGGGGACAAGTTCTACATCATGCCAACGGCTCAGGACCACAAACGTGCCTATGATGGCGATAAGGGTCCTAACACTGGTGGGATGGGTGCCTATGCGCCAGTTCCTCACTTGCCACAGAGTGTGGTTGACACAGCGGTTGACACTATTGTCAAGCCAGTTCTCGAAGGAATGATTAAAGAAGGACGTCCTTATCTTGGTGTCCTTTACGCGGGGCTAATCTTGACAGCTGATGGACCGAAAGTCATCGAGTTCAACGCTCGTTTTGGAGATCCTGAAACGCAAATCATCTTGCCTCGTTTGACATCTGACTTTGCACAAAATATCACTGACATTTTGGATGTCAAAGAGCCGGCCATCACTTGGACGGACAAGGGTGTGACATTGGGCGTGGTTGTAGCATCCAACGGCTACCCACTCGCTTATGAGAAGGGTGTCAAGCTTCCAGCCAAGACAGATGGTGACATCATCACTTACTATGCTGGAGCGAAATTCGCTAAAAATGGACAAGACCTCCTCTCAAACGGCGGACGTGTCTATATGCTCGTCACCACAGCAGACACCGTCAAAGACGGCCAAAACATTATCTACAACGAACTCAACAAACAAAACACAGAAGGCTTGTTCTACCGAACAGATATCGGAAGCAAGGCAATTAAGTAAAGATATAAGAATAACGCGACGAAGTCGCTAAATACGATAATGGTCGTTTGATTGCGAGCATTAGCGAGCTAATATAGAGCAATCACCGCCGTTGTGAAAGAACGATTGGATGATAAGCCAATCGTTTAGGGAAATCGGAAGACCTTGGGCTTCCGATTTAGGCATGAGACACCTTTAGTGGCTGCTGCCGTCCCTCACAACTTAAGGTGATTGAAAAAAGAAAGGAAAGAAAAGGAAAATTATGACTAAACCAGTAATTTCCATTATTATGGGCTCAAAATCCGACTGGGCAACCATGCAAAAAACAGCCGAAGTTCTCGATCGCTTCGGTGTAGCCTACGAAAAGAAAGTTGTCTCTGCCCACCGTACACCTGATCTCATGTTCAGACATGCCGAAGAAGCACGTAGTCTAGGTATCAAGGTTATTATTGCGGGCGCTGGTGGCGCAGCCCATTTGCCAGGTATGGTAGCAGCCAAAACAAGCCTTCCTGTCATCGGGGTGCCTGTCAAATCGCGTGCCCTTAGTGGCGTGGATTCGCTCTACTCTATCGTACAGATGCCGGGTGGTGTGCCTGTGGCAACTATGGCCATTGGTGAAGCAGGAGCGACAAACGCAGCCCTCTTTGCTCTCCGTCTCCTATCAGTAGAGGATCCGTCTATCGCGAAAGCTTTGGCAGATTTCGCAGAAGAACAAGGGAAAATCGCAGAGGAGTCTACAAATGAGCTCAACTAAAACCATTGGAATCATCGGTGGCGGTCAGCTGGGTCAGATGATGGCCATTTCTGCTATCTACATGGGGCACAAGGTCATCGCGCTGGATCCTGCGGCGGATTGCCCAGCCTCTCGCGTGGCGGAAATCATCGTGGCCCCTTATAACGATGTGGATGCCCTCCGTCAGTTGGCTGAGCGTTGCGATGTCCTCACTTATGAATTTGAAAATGTGGATGCTGACGGTTTGGATGCTGTTATCAAGGATGGGCAGCTCCCTCAAGGAACAAACCTGCTCCGCATTTCACAAAACCGTATCTTTGAGAAGGACTTCCTCTCAAACAAGGCACAAGTCACTGTGGCACCCTACAAGGTTGTGACTTCAAGCCAAGACTTGGCAGATATTGACCTATCGAAAAACTATGTCCTCAAGACTGCGACAGGTGGCTACGATGGGCATGGACAAAAGGTTATTCGCTCGGCAGAAGATTTGGAAGAAGCCTATGCGCTAGCTAACTCAGCAGACTGCGTTTTGGAAGAATTCGTCAACTTTGACCTTGAAATTTCTGTCATTGTATCAGGAAATGGCAAGGACGTGACGGTATTCCCAGTTCAGGAAAATATCCACCGCAACAACATTCTTTCAAAAACCATTGTGCCTGCTCGCATTTCAGAAAGTCTATCTGAAAAAGCCAAAGCCATGGCAGTGCGAGTCGCAGAACAACTGAACCTTTCTGGAACTCTTTGTGTGGAAATGTTTGCAACTGCTGATGACATCATTGTTAACGAAATCGCGCCACGTCCACATAATTCAGGACATTATTCAATTGAAGCTTGTGACTTTTCACAGTTTGACACCCATATCTTGGGTGTTCTCGGAGCACCATTGCCAGCCATCAAACTCCATGCGCCTGCAGTCATGCTCAACGTCCTCGGCCAACACGTCGAGGCTGCTGAAAAATATGTTATAGAAAATCTAAGCGCTCACCTCCACTTATATGGTAAACTAGAAGCAAAGCACAACCGAAAAATGGGACATGTGACTTTGTTTAGTGATGTGCCGGATAAGGTTGGAGAATTTTAAGGAGCTATCATGCCATTACCGAAAAGCATTCAAGAAGAAATTCAAAAATATTGTGAAAGTCATCTACCTAAAGAAGATTGGTATGAAGAAGAATTTGATTTTATAAAAGATTTTGATTTAAAAAAACGGATTATAGAGGAATTTCAATCTGTTAGATACGCTTATAAATTATATGAGGGACTAGAAGCAACTGATGTACATTTAAGATTTCAAATTAGGAGTCAAATTATTTCTTATGCATCAATCTATGAAGCGGTGCTAGAGTATGTTTTAAATACCTACTATTCAGACACTCCTGAGTATGAAGATCTTACTCATCAAGATAATGTGCCTATTAAGATATGTATCCCACAAAACATGAGGTTGAAATTACAAGCTGCACTATCTCATGACGGTAAAGAAATACACACGGTATATTACACGAGAAAGAAAAAACAAAAGACTTCGATTCGATTTGATGATAAATGTAGAACAGCTGAGAAATTGAATTTAATTGGTAAAATTTATAGTAAGGATGGTGTAAAAGATTTACCAGCAGAAATAATTGAGATTTATAGTTATAGGAATGGAATTCACTTGATTGCTGAACAAAGGAAAGAAATTAAATATGAGTTAAATCTTAGCAAATTAGCGTATAGACGCCTTAAGCCTTTTATTGAGCAGATAAAGAATAGGTTGGAGATAGATAGGAAGTATTATTAGTAAAAGAATTGAAAGAATGGGATGTGGTAGTTCGTGGTTGAACAAGCATATAGTATAGATTTTAAAGATAATATTAGTGCAATTAGAGCACATAGGTTGTCTCTTGAAGGTAGGCTTAATTCTAAAAATAATTTTAGGTGTATTGATGAAGAATGCTTAATTCCTTTAACTTGTACAAACTGGAAAAAGAGTGATGGAAAAAGGTTTTATTTTAAACCATCTCACAACAACGAACTACATGTTGAAGGTTGTACTTGCATATCGCCACAAGAAGTTAAGGACCAGGTGAGAAAGGAATCTATAGGGGCTAAAGGAACAATTTTAGATGGTGGAATAATATCTGTTAAGAAGTCACTGAGTAAAGCGAGAGTAACTGGAGATACAGTTGTTGGTTCACTTGCTATTGCTGAGCAGTCAAGAAGTTCATTTAGAACAAATATTTCTAGGAATCAAGTACAGGATAGACAATTTTCTTCAGTAGCTACGTTTGTGGAACTTTATGAAGATCCACAAATTGATAATAATGTAAGAAATATTAGAGTAGAAGGCGAGTTGATTTCCCTTAATGAGTATTTTGTGAAAACTACAGGACAAATTGTGGAAGATAAACAGAGAATATTTTATGGTCTAGCATGGGTTTCTATTGCAGATTTCAATCCTGATATGCTTCAAATAGAGTTTGTAGGCTCTGATTATCCGAAGGTATACTCAAGTGTTGAGAGTATTAAAGAACGCTCTAACACGAAAAATATTGCTGATTTAATAGGTGAAAATCCAGAATATATTTATTTTAGGGGTAAACTGGATAGCCAGAATAATAAGTTCAAATCTTTTAATGATAAGTTTTATAAGGATTTGTATTCACCAAAAGAATAAGGTTTAGGAGAAGACTATGATTCAACTCATCATCAACGCATTTGTTGAAAAAGATAAGACTGGAGCAGTCGTCGAAGTCTTGTATGCTAGTAGCAATCACGAAAAAGTGAAAGTTAAGTATGAAGAGCTGACTGCTCAATATCCTGAAAACTATTTAGCCATCTATGACGTCCCGCTGGATACGGATTTGAATACACTCAATCACTATCCATCTGTGTGGATCGGGAAAGAAGAATTTGAATAGGAGAACTTAGTATATGGGGATATTTAGTTTTGGGAAGCCTAAAGATGAAGTTCTGGAAAATAAAATTCAAAAATTAAACCAAGAAATAGAATTAAAGAAAAAGAGTTTAGATGAATTAAAATTACAAATACAAACTGCTAAGGAAATATGTTCTTTAAACGAAGAATTAGCAAATAAACGGAGTGAGCTTGATCGTTTAAACCATGAAATTTCTTTAGCAAATGATGACTTAGGCTTACAAGAATTTGGCTTTTTTAATCGGCAATATAAATTCACTGATTCACTTCAATATAAAGAAGCTTTAGAAAATCTTAGACTTCAGGAAAAAGAACTTGTAAAAAATGATAATGTTGCAAAGATTATTTGGGCTTACACTTTTAACAATAGTGAAAAAAAGGGTCGTGCGATTCAAAATAAATTAAAAAAGGTGGCAATTCGAGGTTTTAATGGAGAAGCAGATGCCTTATTAGTAAAAGCAACGCCTGCTAATGTTGAAAATAAGAAGACCGCGCTTATACGATCTTTTGATCAGTTGAATAAAATTTATGCTAGTAATGGTGTGGAGATCAGCCCAGAATATTTACAACTGAAATTGCTTGAATTTCAATTGGCTGTTGAGTACGAGCTTCAGAAGCAAGAAGAAAAAGAATTGCTTCGTGAACAACGGGAAAAGGAACGAGAAGATAAAAAACTTCAAGCCGAGATTAAAGCAAAACGAAAGCAATTGGAAAAGGATAGAGATCACTTTAAAAATATGGTTGCTAAGGTAACAGAGTTACTGAAAGAAGCAAAAAATGATGAAGTAGATGAACTCAGACGCCAATTGACTGAATATCAGGATAAACTATCTGAATTAGATGAAATTGAAGAAGACATTGATTACCGAGAAGGACATGCAACAGCAGGATATGTGTACGTGATATCTAACATAGGTTCTTTTGGTGAAGATGTATATAAAATTGGAGTAACTCGCCGTTTAGAGCCATTGGAACGAATCAGGGAGTTGAGCAGTGCATCTGTACCATTTCATTTTGATGTCCATGCTTTGATATTTAGTGAGGAAGCATTTGCACTGGAAACAGAATTACACAATCAACTTGCTAATTATAAAGTAAACAAGGTGAATGGGCGAAAAGAGTATTTCAAGGTTCCCTTTGATAAAATTAAAAGTATTTTAGCATCCCATAAAGAATTAACGGTGGAGCTGAATGAAAATGCTGAAGCATTTGAATACAGGCAAACCAAAGCTATTGAAGATAAACAGTTATAACAAAACGACTTTTAGTCGTTAAACGGATGTTTCACGCCGTGGGGAAAGCGTAAGCGACGGAAATCTTGAGACTTCAGGCTCAAGATTTAGTCATGAGATTCCAAAGGAAGCTTCTGACGTCCGCCCCACATAAGTGAAACATCAAAAGAAAGGAAAATAAAAACATGATCGAACGTTACTCTCGCCCTGAAATGGCGAACATTTGGACTGAAGAAAATAAATACCGTGCTTGGCTTGAGGTGGAAATCTTGGCTGATGAGGCATGGGCTGAATTGGGAGAAATCCCTAAGGAAGATGTAGCTTTGATTCGTGAAAAAGCGGACTTTGACATCGACCGTATTATGGAAATCGAGCAGGAGACTCGCCACGACGTGGTTGCCTTCACACGTGCGGTTTCTGAGACTCTTGGTGAAGAGCGTAAGTGGGTTCACTATGGTTTGACTTCTACTGACGTGGTGGACACTGCCTATGGTTACCTCTACAAACAAGCCAACGACATCATTCGCAAGGATCTTGAAAACTTCCTCAATATCATCGCTGACAAAGCCAAAGAACACAAGTTCACTATCATGATGGGGCGTACCCATGGTGTGCACGCTGAGCCGACAACTTTTGGTCTTAAATTGGCAACTTGGTACAGCGAAATGAAACGTAACATCGAGCGTTTTGAGCACGCGGCTGCTGGTGTGGAGGCTGGTAAGATTTCGGGTGCGGTTGGTAACTTTGCCAATATCCCACCATTCGTTGAAAAATATGTCTGCGACAAATTGGGTATTCGTGCTCAAGAAATCTCGACACAGGTCCTTCCTCGTGACCTTCACGCTGAGTACTTTGCAGTTCTTGCGAGCATCGCAACTTCTATCGAGCGGATGGCTACTGAAATTCGTGGTCTTCAAAAATCTGAACAACGTGAAGTGGAAGAGTTCTTTGCCAAAGGTCAAAAAGGTTCTTCAGCCATGCCTCACAAGCGCAACCCGATCGGTTCTGAAAACATGACAGGTCTTGCGCGTGTGATCCGTGGTCACATGGTAACAGCTTATGAAAACGTGTCCCTATGGCATGAACGTGATATCTCTCACTCATCAGCTGAGCGGATCATCGCACCAGATACAACCATCTTGATCGACTACATGCTCAACCGTTTCGGAAACATCGTTAAGAACTTGACAGTCTTCCCTGAAAACATGATCCGCAACATGAACTCTACATTTGGTTTGATCTTCAGCCAACGTGCCATGCTAACTTTAATCGAAAAAGGCATGACACGTGAGCAGGCTTACGACCTTGTTCAACCGAAGACTGCCCAATCATGGGATAATCAAGTAGACTTTAAACCACTTCTTGAAGCAGATCCAGAAGTGACATCACGCCTCACTCAAGAAGAAATCGACGAAATCTTCAACCCAACCTACTACACCAAACGGGTGGATGAAATCTTCGAACGCATCGGTTTGGGAGACTAAACCCCTCATAAACTTGATCAAAAAAGACAAACATCATGAGATGCTTGTCTTTTTCTTTGTCGATATCAGGTGCTCTAGACACGGAATTTATCATAATAAATTTTGACTGATTAAACTATTTATAGGAAGTCTATCACTAATTATAGATTATTAGTTTTACATGTTTTAGGAACTATTTTTTCATGCTATAATTTGTATCATAAAAGTCTGAGGCCAGACCCCAGACTTTGAATGATCAATGATCACGATCACAAGAGATAAATTTGATTTTATAGTAGTCGCCGCGTTTATAGGTTTCGCTATATTCGAGAATTTGGCCGGTCGTCTCCAATTTTGTCGTCTTCACTTGATGAACGGTTGGGAAGTTTTCATCGATATTCAACACAGAAGCGATTTTGCTTGGTGTTGGAAATACAATATCATTGATTTCTTCAAAGTGTTCATCATTCATATGGATATGATAATCTTCTTTAAAGCGATCATAAATCGAACTATAGTAATCTAAGCTCGGATAATTTGGGTTGATATATTGCTCTGGGACATAAGTCTGGTGGTAGATATAAGTATCTTCACCAATATGACGGGTCCGATCAATCTTATAATAGAATTGAGTTGGAGCAAGTCCTAGTTTATCCAAGATGTTCAGTGCGTTGCCACGCTTGATAGAGAGAACTTTTACGGTCGCTTTTTGGATAGGGAAGGTCTCAACGTCTGAAAACTCAACCAGTTTGTGTTTTCTAGCGCGCGAAACAAAGGTTCCTTTTCCTTGTTGGCGGACGATGTATCCATCGCTAGCCAAATCGTTCAAAGCACGAACAACAGTAATCGAGCTAACATTATAAATCTTAATCAACTCGGCTTCTGTGTAAAATTTATCTCCATTTTCGAATTTGCCTGAGATAATTTGTTGCTTCAAATCATCTTTGATGTGTTGGTATTTTGGGATTGCCATGTGCTTCACCTCTTCTTTCGATATCCCTTGTTAATATTATTTTAACATATTTTTTAAAAAGTTGTTGACATTTTTTTATTAATATATTATATTAATAAATGAAAAGGGTTTCTTAGAAGGAGGTTCTCAGTATGGGGGCATTTGAAATCCGAGAAGATTTTTATTTAAATGATCAACCTTTTAAGATTTTATCTGGTGCAATTCATTATTTTCGGATCGATCGTGAGGATTGGTATCATTCCTTATATAACCTAAAAGCTCTAGGTTTTAATACTGTTGAAACCTATGTTCCATGGAATGCTCATGAGCCACAAAGAGGCCACTTTCACTTTGAAGGGAATTTGGACCTGGAGCACTTTATCCAAGTAGCTCAAGAGTTGGATCTGTATGTGATCCTCCGTCCATCACCGTTTATTTGTTCGGAGTGGGAATTTGGGGGCTTGCCAGCCTGGTTAATCGAAGAAGACCTTCGGATTCGTTCATCAGATCCGGCCTTTCTCGAGGAAGTGGCTCGCTATTACGACGAGGTCTTGCCTCGTGTGGCCAAGTACCAATTGGATCGTGGGGGCAATATCCTCATGATGCAGGTGGAGAACGAATACGGCTCTTATGGCGAAGACAAAGCCTATCTTCGGGCGATCAGAGCTCTAATGATCGAGCGGGACATTACCTGTCCACTCTTTACTTCTGATGGACCTTGGAGGGCGACTCTTCGAGCAGGGACTTTGATTGAGGATGGACTCTTTGTAACCGGTAATTTTGGTTCGCGAGCAAATTACAATTTCTCTCAGATGAAAGAGTTCTTTGCGGAGCATGACAAAAAGTGGCCACTCATGTGTATGGAATTTTGGGATGGCTGGTTCAATCGTTGGAAAGAACCCATCATCAAGCGAGATCCAGAAGAGTTGGCAGAAGCAGTCCATGAGGTCTTACAAGAAGGCTCAATTAATCTCTACATGTTTCATGGTGGGACCAACTTCGGATTTATGAATGGTTGCTCAGCACGAGGGACCGTGGATTTACCGCAAGTAACATCTTATGACTATGACGCTCTCCTAGATGAGCAGGGCAACCCGACTCCTAAGTACTATGCAGTCAAGCAGATGATGGCGACCTACTATCCAGAGTATCCACAGATGGATCCGCTTGTGAAGTCGAGTTTATCTGAACGAACATTGGAATTGACCAAAAAGACTAGTTTGTTCGGCAACTTAAACGAGATTGCTCAGGTCACCGAAAGTCTTTACCCACAGACCATGGAAGAAATCGACCACCCATTAGGCTATCTGCTCTATGAGACAGAAGTGGAAATGGATGCGGAAGAAGAGCGCTTGCGTATCATCGATGCGCGTGATCGGGCGCAGGTTTATGCCAATGATCAGTTGATTGCCACTCAATACCAAGAAGAAATCGGTCAAGATCTTTTTTTAAACGGAAAAAAGAAAACGATTACAAATCTAAAACTCTTGATCGAAAACATGGGAAGAGTCAATTATGGGCACAAACTCTTAGCGGACACCCAACGAAAAGGAATCCGAACAGGGGTTTGTATCGATCTTCATTTCAAGCTTCATTGGAAACAATATGCGCTTGATTTTAGCCAGCTGGATCGCTTGGATTTTTCGAAAGAATGGCAAGAAGGTCAACCAGCTTTTTATCAATTTGCTTTTCATCTAGATCAGGTTGAGGATACCTTCCTTGATATGACTGGATTTGGAAAAGGGATCGTTCTTGTAAATGGCCACCATATTGGTCGTTTCTGGGAAGTCGGTCCAACACTCTCCCTCTACATCCCTCATGGTTTTCTCAAAGATGGGGAAAATGAGATCCTCGTCTTTGAGACAGAGGGCACTTGGAAGGAGACCTTAAAACTTGTTTCACAACCTACATTCAAAGAAGTAAAGGGGGAAAACTTATGACTATTGTAGGATGCCGTATCGATGGACGTTTGATCCACGGCCAGGTAGCCAACCTTTGGACTACCAAACTAAATGTTTCACGTATCATGGTGATCGATGATGAAGTCGCTCAAAATGATATCGAAAAAAGTGGCTTGAAATTAGCGACACCACCTGGTGTTAAGCTTAGTATCTTGCCAGTCGCAAAGGCTGCAGAAAATATCTTGGCTGGAAAATATGACAGCCAACGTCTCTTCATCGTAGCCCGCAAGCCAGACCGCTTCCTCGGTTTGGTAGAAGCAGGTGTACCACTTGAAACCTTAAACGTAGGGAACATGTCTCAATCAGACGAGACTCGTCCGATTACTCGTTCGATCAACGTAGTGGATGCCGATGTGGAAGCTTTCCACAAGCTAGCTGAAAAAGGAGTTAAGTTAACTGCTCAAATGGTTCCAAATGATCCAGTTGAAGACTTCTTGAAGTTGCTCAAATAGTTTATAAATAAAAAGAAAAATTTTAGGAGGAAATTGTCATGATACAATGGTGGCAAATTTTACTACTTACTTTGTACTCAGCTTATCAAATCTGTGATGAGTTGACGATTGTTTCATCAGCAGGCTCACCAGTCTTTGCTGGTTTCATTACAGGACTGGTCATGGGAGATTTAGGGACAGGTCTCTTTATCGGAGCTTCTCTTCAATTGACAGTACTCGGTGTTGGTACTTTCGGTGGAGCTTCTCGTATTGACGCGACTTCTGGTGCCGTTCTTGCGACTGCCTTCTCAGTAGCACAAGGGATCAAACCAGAAATTGCAATTTCAACCATTGCCGTTCCGGTAGCAGGTCTTTTGACTTATGCGGATATCCTTGGTCGGATGAGTACAACTGCCTTTGCACACCGTATTGATGCTGCGATCGAACGCTTTGACTATAAAGGAATTGAACGCAACTACCTTCTCGGTGCAGTTCCTTGGGCTCTCTCTCGCGCCCTTCCAGTCTTCTTAGCTCTTGCTTTTGGTGGTGCTTTTGTTCAATCTATTGTAGACTTTGTTGAACAATATAAATGGATTGCGAATGGTTTGACCCTTGCAGGACGTATGCTCCCAGGTCTTGGATTTGCCATCTTGCTTCACTACTTGCCTGTGAAGCGTCACCTTCACTATCTTGCTCTTGGTTTTGGCTTGACAGCAATGTTGACAGTGCTTTACGGCAATGTCCAAAGTGTTGGTACTGCCATTTCAGCAATGCTTGGAACAGATGCATTTGCAAAACTTCCAAAAGAACAAATGGTTGCCTTTACAAATAACTTCAAATCTGTATCTATGATCGGGGTTGCCATCATTGGTATCTTCCTTGCAGTGCAACACTTTAAAAACAGCCAACGTACAGTTGTAGCTGCTCCAGCAAGCAATGTAGAAAGCGGGGAAATTGAAGATGACGAATTCTAAGAACTACAAACTCACTAAAGAGGATTTTAATCAAATTAACAAACGTAGCCTCTTCACCTTCCAATTAGGTTGGAACTATGAACGGATGCAGGCTTCTGGTTACCTTTACATGCTTCTTCCACAATTGCGGAAAATGTATGGAGACGGCACACCTGAATTGAAAGAAATGATGAAATTGCATACGCAATTCTTCAATACTTCACCATTCTTCCACACCATTATCACTGGTTTTGATTTGGCCTTGGAAGAAAAAGATGGTGTGAAATCGAAAGATGCGGTTAACGGGATCAAGACAGGTCTCATGGGACCATTTGCCCCTCTTGGAGACTCCATCTTTGGATCTTTGGTTCCAGCCATTATGGGATCTATCGCAGCGACAATCGCGTCACAAGGTCAACCATGGGGTATTTTCCTTTGGATCGCGGTAGCAGTAGCCTATAATATCTTCCGTTGGAAACAGTTGGAATTTGCTTATAAAGAAGGTACCAACTTAATCAACAACATGCAAAGTACCTTGACAGCTTTGATCGAAGCTGCTTCTGTACTTGGTATCTTCATGGTCGGTGCCTTGATCGCGTCTATGATCAATGTCGATGTATCATGGATGCCACACATCGGGGACAAAGCGATCGATATTCAAGACATGCTTAACTTGATCTTCCCACGTTTGGTTCCAGCTATCATCACAGGTGCGATCTACTGGTTGCTCGGACGTAAGGGTATGAACTCAACCAAAGCTATCTTGTTGATTATCGTCGCAGCTATTTCCTTCTCTGCCTTTGGTCATTTCTTCTTTGGAATGGAATAATGGAGTAAGGTATGGCAAAACACCTAGTATTGGTCAGTCATGGTCGCTTCTGTGAAGAGCTCAAAGCCAGTACAGAAATGATTATGGGACCACAAGACAACATTCATGCCGTGGCTCTCTTGCCAGAGGAAGGTCCTGAGGAGTTTACAGCCAAGTTTGAAGCCTGTGTTGCAGACTTTGAGGACTACATTGTCTTTGCGGATCTTTTGGGAGGCACTCCTTGTAATACGGTTAGCCGTCTGATCCTTGAAGGGCGTGCCATTGACCTCTATGCAGGGATGAACTTGCCAATGGTAATTGAATTTATTAATAACAGCCTGGTCGGAGGAGAAGAAGCTTATCCAGCGCGTGCACAAGAAAGCATCGTGAAGGTTAATGATCTTTTATCCAACTTTGATGACGACGAGGATGAGTAAAATACGATAGCGAAACCGCTTGAACATTCGGAATGGGGCTGGGACAATTGTCTCGGCCTCTTACCGCTTATAAGGCGAGTAGAAAAGAGGAGAAGCATGCTAGATTATACAAAAGAAGAACTGCTGGAACTGGGGGCTGAGATTACGACGCGTGAAATTTATCAGCAACCAGAAGTTTGGAAAGAAACCTATCGTCTCTATCAAGAGAAAGCAAAAGAAATCCAAGAGTTTTTGGAGGCCATCGGGAAGCGTCATGGCTACATCAAGGTCATCTTGACAGGGGCAGGGACCTCAGCCTATGTGGGGGATACTTTGGTTCCGTATTTGCAGGAAGTGCACGATGAACGTCACTGGAATTTCCAATCCATTGCGACGACAGATATCGTGGCGCATCCACAAACCTGTCTCAAAAAAGAAGTGCCGACTGTCTTGGTTTCCTTCGCACGAAGTGGCAACTCCCCAGAGAGTGTTGCAACCGTGCAACTGGCCCAAGACTTAGTTGATGAACTTTATCAGATCACCATTACCTGTGCTGAAGAAGGAAAGCTGGCCCAGCAGGCCCACGGAGATGAGCGCAATCTCTTGCTTTTACAACCAAAAGAAACCAACGACGCCGGCTTTGCCATGACCTCCAGTTTTACCTCTATGCTCTTGACAGCCCTCTTGGTCTTTGATCCAAGTGAGGAAGAAATCAAGGCAAAACGAGTAGAAGAATTGATTCACCTGTCAGAACAGGTCTTGGAAAAAGATCGCGAGGTTAAGGAAGTTGTAGACTTAGACTTCGAACGCGTCATCTATCTGGGGGCAGGACCTTTCTTTGGGCTCGCTCATGAAGCTCAGCTCAAGATTTTGGAATTAACTGCAGGTAAAATCGCGACCATGTACGAGAGTCCTGTCGGCTTCCGTCACGGTCCGAAATCCCTCATCAATGACCAGACTCTGGTCCTGGTATTTGGATCGATTGACCCTTACACACGCCAGTACGATCTAGATTTGGTTGGAGAAGTAGCCGGAGATCAGATTGCCCGTCAGGTCGTCCTCTTGACGGACCAAGCTGCAGGCATTGAGCATGTACGAGAAGTTTTGGTAGCTTCTTCAGCCGACTCACTAGATATCTACCGTGCCTTCCCATACATTATCTACGGTCAATTGATTTCTCTCTTGACTTCGTTCAAGGTTCAAAACCGCCCAGACACGCCATCACCAACCGGTACCGTCAATCGGGTTGTACAAGGAGTGGTGATTCACCCTTTTCACTAGAATGAATGATCTTGGAGGAGACAACTTGTGAAACACTATCAAAAATATCTATTTGGTCAATTGGACGGCCAAGACATAGAAGCTTATCGCCTCGAAAATGACCTGGGTTATCAATTGTCTGTCATGACCTACGGGGCGACGATCTTAGAGTATGTGACACCAGACAAGCATGATCAATTCGCTAATATTGTATTGGGCTTTGACAATTTTGATGCCTATGTCGGCAATAGCCCCAAGTACGGAGCCAGCATTGGTCCGGTTGCTGGTCGGATCGCAGGGGCCAGCTTTGAGCTCAATGGTCAACCCTATCACTTAGAAGCCAATAATGGCGCCAACTGCAACCACAGTGGATCGACTGGCTGGGACAGTACCTTGTTTTGCGTGGAGTCGGTGACGGACCAAAAAATCACTCTGTACACAGAGCGTGCGGATGGTACCGGCGGTTTCCCTGGAAATCTCAAGATCTGGGTGACCTATGGCTTGAAGGAAGCAGGGGAGTTGGAAATCAGCTATCGAGTAGAAACGGACCAAGATACCCTAGTTAATCCGACCAACCACAGCTATTTCAATCTATCAGGCAACTTCATTCAGCCGATTAATGACCATGTCTTTCAGATCAACCATCAAGGGCTTTACCCTATCCATCCCGACGGTGTCCCTCTTCAGACCGTGGATAGAGAAAGTCCAATCGTTCAGCATCTCTACCAAGCTATGCTTTTGGAGGATCTTTTTAAGGATTCTGACCCTCAAATCCGCCTGGTAGAAGGATTAGACCATCCATTCGCTCTCCCAGAAGGGCATGAAAATGCAGGTTTCTTCTATCATCAGCCGTCTGGACGCTTTCTGACCTTCAAGTCAGAAGCTCCCGCCTTGGTGGTGTATTCAGCTAACTTTGTAGATGAAACCGTTCATCTACAAGGCAAACCAATGGTTCAGCACAATGGCTTGGCTCTAGAATTCCAAACCGTACCAGATGCCATTCATAGCGACCAAGCTGAAAAAGTCATCTTGAGAGCAGAGCAAGTCTTTACTAGCAAGACCATCTACCATGCGATCGCTAAGAAATAATGAGAAAAAGGGAGGCTTCAAACAAGGATGTAAAATTCGGCTCTTTGTCAACTGTAGTGGGTTGAAGAAAAGCTAGATCTAGAAAGGATGAAATTCGTCCTTTCTTTTTTGATGTTGAGAGCGATAAAAATTCTTTTTTTTAAAGTTATCAAAGTTCCGAAAACCAAAGGCATTTCGCTTGATAAGTTTGATGAGATTATTGGTCGCTTCTAATTTGGCGTTAGAATAGGGTAACTGAAGAGCGTTGATGATTTTCTTTTTGTCCTTGAGAAAGTTCTTAAAGACAGTCTGAAAAAGAGGATGAACCTGCTTTAGATTGTCCTCAATGAGTCCGAAAAATTTCTCCGGTTCCTTATTCTGAAAGTGAAAAAGCAAGAGCTGATAGAGATTATAGTGGTGTTTCAAGTCTTCTGAATAGCTCAAAAGTTTGTCTAGAATTTCTTTATTAGTCAAGTGCATACGAAAAGTAGGGCGATAAAATCGTTTATCACTGAGTTTACGACTATCTTGTTGAATGAGCTTCCAGTAACGTTTGATGGTCTTATATTCATGGGATTTTCGCTCAAACTGATTCATGATTTGGACTCGCCCACGGCTCATAGCACTGCTTAAGTGTTGCACAATGTGAAAGCGATCAAGTACAATTTTTGCATTGGGAAAAAGCTGTTTAGCCAAGTTATAGTAGGGACTAAACATATCCAACGTAATGATTTTCACCTGACAACGAACAGCTCGTTCGTAGCGCAGAAAGTGATTTCGGATGACAGCTTGTGTCCTGCCTTCAAGAACAGTGATGATATTGAGCTTATCAAAATCTTGCGCAATGAAACTTATCTTTCCCTTTGTAAAGGCCTACTCGTCCCAGGACATAATCTCAGGAAGACGAGAAAAATCATGTTTAAAGTGAAAGTCATTGAGCTTGCGAATAACAGTTGATGTTGAAATGGCTAGCTGATGAGCAATATCGGTCATAGAAGTCTTTTCAACCAACTTTTGAGCAATCTTTTGGTTGATGATACGAGGGATTTGGTAATTCTTCTTGACGATAGAAGTCTCAGCGACCATCATTTTCGAACAATGATAGCACTTGAAACGACCCTTTTTCAGAAGAATTCTAGTAGGCATACCAGTCGTTTCAAGGTAAGGAATCTTAGACGGTTTTTGGAAGTCATATTTCTTCATTTGACTTTCGCAATCAGGACAAGATGGAGCCTCATAGTCCAGTTTAGCGATGATTTCCTTGTGTGTATCCATATTGATGATATCTACAATCTTGATGTTTGGATCTTTGATATCAAGCAGTTTTGTGATAAAAAGTAATTGTTCCATATGATTCTTTCTAATGAGTTGTTTAGTAGCTTTTTATTATAGGTCTTATTGGACTTTTTTCTACAACAAAATAGGCTCCATAATATCCATAGGGGATTTCCCTACCATAAATATTATAGAGCCACTTTTTCTATGCAAAAGGAGTTATAAAGAAATTTATGTAGAAATGAACATTCTATTGGAAACTTTATGTATGATAAGTTATAATGATAAAGCTGTTATGTTAGATTAAGTATGAATATAAAGGAGAAATGATGGAGAAAAAAATTTTTAATCAGTCTTTTTCCCGCTTTTCAATAAGAAAGTTAAGTGTTGGGACCTGTTCGGTATTGCTAGGAACCTTTATGGTCATGGCTGCTTCTCCAGTGCAAGCAGATGAAACTCAAGTCAACAATAAGGACCAACAAACGCAGGCGGAAATTCAACAGAAGGAAAAAAGTGCTGAGAATGGACAGGAAGTCATTTCTGAGCCTCAAAAAGTGGTAACACAGAACGAAGCGGTTAAGGAGCTGGAGAATAAAACTGAACCGCCCAAAACAGAAGTATCTGCACCAGTCGCTCAGAGCCAACCAGTTTCTCAAGTTGACAATACGAAGGAAGCGAGTCAGCTTTCTTTAGATGAGGAGAAAAAGCAATCTCTAGAATCAACTCCAACTGAGCAGAAAAGCAAGGAAGAAAGTGGCTCTAGCGGGAAAACTTCTTCTAGGCGCAAGAGATCGCTAGATGAAGTCAATGCAGAATTTAAAACTCATTCACCAATCAAGGATATCCATGCGGTAGATAGTGTCCGTGAATCCTTGACCTTTAGTATTACTGGACACGAAGCAGACTATTCTGGTGGGTATATTAAAATTCATTTCCAAAATGGGAAGGCTATTAAGTTGACCCCTTCTCCAGTCGGTGGTGTAAGGTTCAGCCAAGAAAAAATAAATGGAGACCTTGATTTAAAGATAGAACCTGCAAATCTGAGAGGTGGAGCAAACTATAACTTCGTCTATACTTTTCAGATAGATCCTCTGACGCATAACTGGGGAGGCGCTGTCCAAGCCATTGGGCCAGACCATAAGGTGACCGCAACTGCAAAGCTCTATGACAAAAATGACAATGTCCTCAAAGAACTTGGAAGTATTGAACACACATGGAAAGTCTTAGAAAACGGGGTGGGTGGCCTGACTCCAATGTCTGGCAATCAGGTCATTGGCTACGATCGAAATAACGATGGTATTGTCGACGATGATTCGTCGGTCGTATCCTACTATCTATTTAACGGTGCGAAAGATCCTAAGAATAATACGGCAAGAAATGATTACTTCAACTATGGAAATGGTGTCTTTGATGGTCGTATGATCAATGGTATGGGGATTAGTGATGTCGGAGGGCATATCATTGATCCTGTCACTTCTTATACCTATAATATAGAGTTAAAAGAAGGTTATGAATTGACAGATGAAGCTAAAGCTCTAGGATGGACTGCCGATGCGACGGGTTACCATCTGACGATTAACAGAACTAACAATCCGCTTCAAGATATCAATAACAATAAATAAGCTCATTCCAATTTCTTTCAAGTTAAAGAATGCCAAAGTAGCAGATATCAATAGAAAAGCGCAAAACCTAACTGTAACGGGTATCTATACAAAAGCAGATGGGACTAGCTATCAAAATACGGCCGTTCTTCCCTATACTCTCTTTGTTCAAAAAACAGACCAGCCAGAGTCTTCTCTTTTTGAATTTAGACACTATAATCAGTCTGACTCGGAGATGATTCGTTCTTATGGTGAAACAGAATACCGTTCTTTTGTTCGACTTTCATCGGTCGCTGAGGTTGAAAAAGATTATCCTATCAATGACTACACGGTCACCCATAAAATACAGGATTCACGAGAGTCTTATCGAGAAGTCAATGCGATTGAGGAGCGTTATTGGAACGAATTTTTCTCTTCACCGAGTGCATCTGTAGAAGTATACAATAAAGCTACAGGTGAGTTGTTAGGGACTTTTAACAGTAGCACTCGTAGTCTACGATTGACGGAAGAGCAAGATGTGAAGGAGCTGGAGTACAAGTTTAAAAACATCAAGATGAGGAAGTCCTCAACAAATGATACTTCGGCATTTTTTTTCCAGACAAAAACACGCTTTAATAATTGGGAAAGTCTCTATAAAGACTCGACGATTAGTAAGTTGGATTCTAGAACGGATTCCACTTTTAAGAATACAGATAACACTGTTTCCTTCTCTCAAACGGCTTCAGCTGAATTGACGCGTGTTATCCAGCAAATTTCAATGATTGGGCGTGCTAGAACAGATGTCTTCAATCGACATACAGATGCTTCTGGTTTTAAACAAGATTTTATCACAACGACTGCAGGTAGAAATACGCCTACCCAGAACATCGCAAACTTGACGGGAGTTTACCATTTAGCCTATTTGGCTGACCCTCAATTAAACTTTAGTGGAAACCCTAATTTTAAGGTCTATTATAATTATAAAGATACTGGGAAAACTCTCTACTATGCTCAAGTAAAGGGAACTCCAGACTCCCCTATGCCCCCAACTCTTTTGAAATTAGAAAATAAGACGATTCCAAATGGGACCTATACCTATAAAGCAATTGCTTTCTGGGATGAAGAACTTCCAGATGTTCAAGCCCAAAATGGTTACGATCTAGGTGAATTGGATGGTATTACAGTTAGTTCGAAAAATTCGACATCTCATGACTTCAATGTGATCGTACAGGCTTCAGAAGCGAGCGGTGTCTACTCTGAAGTGAAAAGGGTGACAGATCAACACTTTGCCTATAATACCCAAGAACATTATCCAAATGATGAGATTGATTTCAGAGTGACCTATAAAAACGCAGCTAAACAGTCAGTTTCAGATGTATATGTCTTATCTTCTTTGCCGATGAAAGGTGATAAACAGCTGGAATCCAGAAATCGTGGCTCTGAATTTACAGTGAGTTTGACAAAAGCTCTAACACCACCTTCAGGCTGGGAAGTTCAATATAGTCGTACTGCGGGCACTGCTGCAGAAATTAATGCTTCACAATGGCTCACAGCAGACCAAGTGTCGGATTGGTCAGAGATTCGTGCAGTTCGTTGGCATTCGACTGCTCCGGTTGCTGCTGGAAGTACGGTTCAGTTTAATATTGATGGAGCAGTTATCGAGCAAAATACAACCTCAGGTGCGAGAGCTTATCTTTCTTCGGCCATGGCAAATGGCAATTCTAAGTATACAGAGTCTAATAATGTTTCTATCCAAATGTCCACCAAACTGTCATCTGCAAGTTTTACCTTTGTGGATGTAAACGATCCGTCTAAGGAAGTGCAGCTAGGACAGGTAGACACAGTTGTAGGCAAACCCAACGGACCAATTTCTTATGATCCTGCTCGTCGAATTAAGGAATTAGAAGATGCAGGATATAAACTGATCAGTAACGATTTTACAGATCATACCTTTGGTGATTCGGCTAATCCAAAACAATTCAAGTTTCAGTTTAGACATAAGATTACAGAACTAACCGAAACTGTTCGTGGAACTCGTGAAATTAATTATGAGTATTACAGAAAAGCAAAAAATCCTGATTTATCGCTTCTTCCTCCCAGACATGTAGAATCCCATTCGTTTACTCGAACGAAGAGAATCGATCAGGTTTTGGCAAAAATGCACCCAAATGATGCGACAGCAGGTGTGACTTACTCAGCCTGGTCTGCAGACCAAACTTGGTCTCAGGTGATTTCGCCTGAAATTCCTGGCTATTATCCAGGTGAAGATATTGACGCAAATACAATGTCGGGAGATGAGGCTCTTGATCAATATTGGATTAGTGCGATAAATCCGAGCGATGAAGATTTGGAAAAAGAATTCTCTTGGGATAGGTTGGTGTATTATGTTCCACTTCCAGTTGTCCCTTCAGCAAGCGAAGCGAGATCTAAAGGCCTTCAAGGGCAGAAGCAGCTAGCAACGATTCGATTTGATAAGGATAGAGCAAGCGAGAGCGAGGTTCACTTTACAAAAGGGACAACAACCATTAATGGAGCAAAGAAATCCGTTGAACTAGTCCAAAGTAGTGTCTTTCTTTATGATGAGAATGGACAAAAGGTAACTTCGCTAACCATTGCCGACCAAGGGACGTACGATTTAGATCTTGTAAATAAAACAATTGTCTTTACTCCACTGAAAACCTTCTATGGTCCGGCAACTCGAGTTCAAGTTGGAGTGGTGGATAAAAATGGAGAGTCGGCTGTAACGACCTATACCCCAGTTGTTGAGAAAGTTACTCCGACTGGTTCAGGTGATAAGACAGAAGGACTTCAAGGTCAGGTACAAGAAGGTAAAGCGACCTTCACTCCAGGCCATGCCTCAGTTCCATTCCCAGCTGATTCGACTCCACTATTTGACAATGGAACAGCTGTGAAAGAAGTGCCAAATGTTGGTAAGTTCGAAGTGGATGCAGAAGGCAAAGTGACCTTCACTCCGGACAAGCAGTTCAAGGGTGAAACACCAGAGCTTGAATTGACTCGTGTGGATGCCAACGGAACTCCTGTTACAGTCAAGTACCAAGCAGTAGTGAAAGAAGTAGTTCCAACCAGCACTAACGCAACCAGCACAGGTATCCAAGGTCAACCGCAAAAAGGTACCCCAACCTTCACAGAAGGTAATCCATTGGTTCCAATTGATGAAACAGTCGAGCCAACCTTCGCAGATGGAAGCAAAGAGAAGACTATTCCAGGTCAAGGGACTTACACAATTGCACCAGACGGAACTGTAACTTTCACTCCAGACAAACAGTTTGTAGGTAAACTGGATCCGGTCACAGTCAAACGTGTGGATAAGAACGGTACTCCAGTTACTGCGACTTATACCCCAACAGTGACTAAGGTAACACCTACAGGAACTAACGCAACGAGCACAGGTCCTCAAGGTGTCCCTCAAACAGGCACCCCAACTTTCCAAGGTGGTGATCCACTGGTTCCAATCGATGAAACAGTAGAGCCAACTTTCGCAGATGGAAGCAAAGAGAAAACTATTCCAGGTCAAGGGACTTACACGATTGCATCAGATGGAACTGTAACCTTCACTCCAGACAAGCAGTTTGTTGGAAACCCAGATTCAGTTACAGTCAAACGCGTTGATAAGAATGGAACGCCAGTGACTGCAACCTACAGTCCAGAGTTTACTAAGGTGACTCCAACAGGTTCAGGTGATAAGACAGAGGGTCTGCAAGGTCAGGTCCAAGAAGGTAAAGTGACCTTCACTCCAGGCCATGACTCAGTTCCATTCCCAGCTGATTCAACTCCACTATTTGACAATGGAACAGCTGTGAAGGAAGTGCCAAATGTTGGTAAATTCGAAGTGGACGCGGACGGTAAGGTGACCTTTACTCCTGACAAACAGTTCAAGGGTGAAACGCCAGAGCTTGAATTGACTCGTGTGGATGCCAACGGAACTCCTGTTACAGTCAAGTACCAAGCAGTAGTGAAAGAAGTAGTTCCAACCAGCACTAACGCAACCAGCACAGGTCCTCAAGGACTTCCGCAAACAGGTACTCCAAGCTTCCAAGGTGGTGATCCATTAGTTCCAATCGATGAAACAGTTGAACCAACCTTCGAAGATGGAAGCAAGGAGAAGTCTATTTCAGGTCAAGGAACTTACACGATTGCGCCTGACGGAACTGTAACCTTTACTCCAGACAAGCAGTTTGTAGGTAAACCAGATCCAGTTACAGTGAAACGTGTGGATAAGAATGGCACCCCAGTTACTGCGACCTACAGTCCAGAGTTTACTAAGGTGACCCCAACAGGAACTGGCGCAACGAGCACAGGTCCTCAAGGACTTCCACAAACTGGTACTCCAACCTTCCAAGGTGGTGACCCATTGGTTCCAATTGATGAAACAGTTGAGCCAACCTTCGAAGATGGAAGCAAAGAGAAAACTATTCCAGGTCAAGGAACTTACACGATTGCACCAGACGGAACTGTAACCTTCACTCCAGACAAGCAGTTTGTTGGAAACCCAGATTCAGTTACAGTCAAACGCGTCGATAAGAATGGCACCCCAGTTACTGCGACTTACAGTCCAGAGTTTACTAAGGTGACTCCTACAGGAACCGGTGCAACCAGTACAGGCCCTCAAGGACTTCCACAAACTGGTACTCCAAGCTTCCAAGGTGGCGACCCACTGGTTCCAATCGATGAAACAGTTGAGCCAACCTTCGAAGATGGAAGCAAAGAGAAAACTATTCCAGGTCAAGGAACTTACACGATTGCACCAGACGGAACTGTAACCTTCACTCCAGACAAGCAGTTTGTTGGAAACCCAGATTCAGTTACAGTCAAACGCGTCGATAAGAATGGCACCCCAGTTACTGCGACTTACAGTCCAGAGTTTACTAAGGTGACTCCTACAGGAACCGGTGCAACCAGTACAGGCCCTCAAGGACTTCCACAAACTGGTACTCCAAGCTTCCAAGGTGGCGACCCACTGGTTCCAATCGATGAAACAGTTGAGCCAACCTTCGAAGATGGAAGCAAAGAGAAAACTATTCCAGGTCAAGGAACTTACACGATTGCACCAGATGGAACAGTGACGTTCACTCCAGACAAGCAGTTTGTTGGAAACCCAGATTCAGTTACAGTCAAACGCGTCGATAAGAATGGCACCCCAGTTACTGCGACTTACAGTCCAGAGTTTACTAAGGTGACTCCGACTGGTTCAGGTGATAAGACAGAAGGTCTTCAAGGTCAAGTGCAAGAAGGTAAAGTGACCTTCACGCCAGGCCATGACTCAGTTCCATTCCCAGCTGATTCGACTCCACTATTTGACAATGGTACAGCTGTGAAAGAAGTGCCAAATGTTGGTAAGTTCGAAGTAGACGCAGACGGTAAGGTGACCTTCACTCCTGATAAACAGTTCAAGGGTGAAACACCAGAGCTCGAATTGACTCGTGTGGATGCCAATGGCACCCCAGTGACCGTCAAGTACCAAGCAGTAGTGAAAGAAGTGACTCCTACAGGAACTGGCGCAACCAGTACAGGCCCTCAAGGACTTCCACAAACTGGTACTCCAAGCTTCCAAGGTGGCGACCCACTGGTTCCAATCGATGAAACTGTGGCAGCAACATTTGAAGATGGATCAACTGAAAAAGTGATTCCAGGTGAAGGAACTTACGTAATCTCATCAGATGGCATCGTCACCTTCACTCCAGAAGCTAATTTTGTAGGAAAAGGAACAGGCGTAACGATTGTCCGCAAGGATAAGAACGGAACTCCAGTTACTGCAAGCTATCGTCCAACAGTTGTAGATCCATCTACTGGTCATGACACGACTTCTACAGGAGCAAAAGGCCAACCACAAGTGGCTACACCGACGTTTGAAGGACATATCGATTCGACTGTACCACCAACATTTGAGGATGGTAGCACGACTATGGTTGTTCCAGGTGAAGGAAATTATACAATTGATAAAGATGGTAAGATTACCTTTACTCCAGAACCAGACTTTGTTGGTACAGCTAAAGGATTGGTTGTGAAACGTTTGGATGTGTATGGAAATGTAGTTACTGCTCGCTATACACCAACTGTCCTTGGACAAACACAAGTGAGTGATGCGACATCAGAAGGTCTTAAAGGTCAAACTCAGACTGGTAAACCAAACTTTACAGGTGATGTCGATCTGACAGTTCCGCCAACCTTTGAAGATGGAACAACTGAAAAAGTTGTTCCAGGTGAAGGAACTTATGTAATCTCACCAGATGGCACCGTCACCTTTACCCCTGAGGCAGACTTGTAGGACAAGCCAAAGGTGTGAAAGTGATCCGTAAAGATCGCAATGGAAATATTATCTCAGGATTCTATACACCAACAGTAGTAGAACTTCCAGAGCAAGTGAAGCCGTCTGATAAAAAAGAACTTTCAGTACCTGATTCGAAACCAGATCAATTGACTCAAAACATCTCTGTAGAAAAACATCAACTTCCAAATACAGGAAGTCAAGAAGATGGTTTGAAAAATCTAGGAATTCTGACAGCCCTAGCAGGTACCATGACACTTGGATTGCTAGGTAAAAAGAAACGAAACGATGAATCAGACTAATCATTTTTGGCTCTTTGTCAACTGTAGTGGGTTGAAGAAAAGCTAGATCTAGAAAGGATGAAATTCGTCCTTTCTTTTTTGATGTTGAGAGCGATAAAAATCCGTTTTTTAAAGTTATCAAAGTTCCGAAAACCAAAGGCATTTCGCTTGATAAGTTTGATGAGATTATTGGTCGCTTCTAATTTGGCGTTAGAATAGGGTAACTGAAGAGCGTTGATAATCTTCTCTTTGTCTTTTAGAAAGGTTTTAAAGACAGTCTGAAAAAGAGGATGAACCTGCTTTAGATTGTCCTCAATGAGTCCGAAAAATTTCTCCGGTTCCTTATTCTGAAAGTGAAAAAGCAAGAGCTGATAGAGATTATAGTGGTGTTTCAAGTCTTCTGAATAGCTCAAAAGTTTGTCTAGAATTTCTTTATTAGTCAAGTGCATACGAAAAGTAGGGCGATAAAATCGTTTATCACTGAGTTTACGACTATCTTGTTGAATGAGCTTCCAGTAACGTTTGATGGTCTTATATTCATGGGATTTTCGCTCAAACTGATTCATGATTTGGACTCGCCCACGGCTCATAGCACTGCTTAAGTGTTGCACAATGTGAAAGCGATCAAGTACAATTTGCATTGGGAAAAAGCTGTTTAGCCAAGTTATAGTAGGGACTAAACATATCCAACGTAATGATTTTCACCTGACAACGAACAGCTCGTTCGTAGCGCAGAAAGTGATTTCGGATGACAGCTTGTGTCCTGCCTTCAAGAACAGTGATGATATTGAGCTTATCAAAATCTTGCGCAATGAAACTTATCTTTCCCTTTGTAAAGGCCTACTCGTCCCAGGACATAATCTCAGGAAGACGAGAAAAATCATGTTTAAAGTGAAAGTCATTGAGCTTGCGAATAACAGTTGATGTTGAAATGGCTAGCTGATGAGCAATATCGGTCATAGAAGTCTTTTCAACCAACTTTTGAGCAATCTTTTGGTTGATGATACGAGGGATTTGGTAATTCTTCTTGACGATAGAAGTCTCAGCGACCATCATTTTCGAACAATGATAGCACTTGAAACGACGCTTTTTCAGAAGAATTCTAGTAGGCATACCAGTCGTTTCAAGGTAAGGAATCTTAGACGGTTTTTGGAAGTCATATTTCTTCATTTGACTTTCGCAATCAGGACAAGATGGAGCCTCATAGTCCAGTTTAGCGATGATTTCCTTGTGTGTATCCATATTGATGATATCTACAATCTTGATGTTTGGATCTTTGATATCAAGCAGTTTTGTGATAAAAAGTAATTGTTCCATATGATTCTTTCTAATGAGTTGTTTAGTCGCTTTTCATTATAGGTCTTATTGGACTTTTTTTTCTACAACAAAATAGGCTCCATAATATCCATAGGGGATTTACCCACTATAAATATTATAGAGCCACTCTTTTTTCATGGTTTTCTGTAAGCAGTTTCCTTGACTTTTCCTTGTATTTGCGTTACTATATGTCCATATAAGATATGGGAGTCTGTGTACAGTCTGAGAGGAAGTGTTAAACTTCGACCGCACCTGATCTGGGTAATGCCAGCGTAGGGAACGATACTTAGCCGAATTCTGCACCTTTTCCATATATGGAAGGGGTTTTCTTTTTGTCAAAGGAAACCTGAGAAAAGGAGGTTTTTATGAAAGCAAGCATTGCCTTGCAAGTCTTGCCCTTATCACAGGGGATTGATCGAATTGCTATTATCGATCAGGTTATTGCTTATCTGCAAGCTCAGTCCGTGACCATGGTGGTGACACCCTTTGAAACGGTCTTGGAAGGGGGAGTTGGATGAGCTCATGCGTATTCTTAAAGAAGCGCTAGAAGTGGCAGGGCAGGAGGCAGATAATGTCTTTGCCAATGTCAAAATAAATGTAGGAGAGATTTTAAGTATTGATGAGAAACTTGAAAAGTATACTGAGACGATACATTAGTCTATTGGGTTTTCTAGGAGTCTTGTCAATCTGGCAGTTAGCAGGAATATTCAAACTTTTACCCAAGTTTATCCTACCAACTCCCTTTGAAATTCTCCGGTCCTTTGTTCGTGACAGAGAATTTCTCTGGCACCATAGCTGGGCGACCTTGAGAGTGGCTTTACTCGGACTAGTCTTAGGAGTCTTGATTGCCTGTCTCATGGCTGTGCTCATGGATAGTCTCTCTTGGCTCAACGATCTTATCTATCCCATGATGGTAGTTATCCAGACCATTCCGACCATTGCCATAGCGCCTATCTTGGTCTTGTGGTTGGGTTATGGGATTTTACCCAAGATTGTCTTGATTATCCTGACAACAACCTTCCCGATCATCGTCAGTATTTTGGATGGATTTAGGCACTGTGACAAGGATATGCTGACCTTGTTTAGTCTGATGCGGGCAAATCCTTGGCAAATCCTGTGGCATTTTAAAATCCCGGTCAGTCTGCCTTACTTTTATGCAGGTCTGAGGGTCAGTGTCTCCTACGCCTTTATCACAACCGTGGTGTCCGAGTGGCTAGGAGGTTTTGAAGGTCTTGGTGTTTATATGATTCAGTCTAAAAAACTGTTTCAGTATGATACCATGTTTGCCATTATTATTCTGGTGTCGATTATCAGCCTTCTCGGTATGAAGTTGGTCGATATTAGTGAAAAATATGTGATTAAATGGAAACGTCCCTAAGATAGGATGTTTCAAAAAAAGAAAAGAGGAAATGAAAATGAAGAAAACATGGAAAGTGTTTTTAACGATTGTAACAGCTCTTGTAGCTGTCTTGCTTGTGGCTTGTGGGCAAGGAACTGCTTCTAAGGACAGCAAGGAGGCGGAACTCAAAAAGGTTGACTTTATCCTAGACTGGACGCCAAATACCAACCACACAGGTCTTTATGTGGCCAAGGAAAAAGGCTATTTCAAAGAAGCTGGAGTGGATGTTGATTTGAAATTGCCACCTGAAGAAAGTTCTTCTGACTTGGTTATCAATGGCAAGGCACCATTTGCTATCTATTTCCAAGACTACATGGCTAAAAAATTGGAAAAAGGTGCAGGAATTACTGCCGTTGCCGCTATCGTTGAACATAATACATCAGGAATCATCTCACGTAAATCTGACAATGTCAGCAGTCCAAAAGACTTGGTTGGTAAGAAATACGGTACTTGGAATGACCCAACGGAACTAGCTATGTTGAAAACCTTGGTGGAATCTCAAGGTGGAGACTTTGAGAAGGTTGAAAAAGTACCAAACAACGACTCAAACTCGATTACACCGATTGCCAATGGCGTTTTTGACACTGCTTGGATTTACTACGGTTGGGATGGTATCCTTGCCAAATCTCAAGGCGTAGATGCTAACTTCATGTACTTAAAAGACTATGTCAAGGAATTTGATTACTACTCACCCGTTATCATCGCAAACAATGACTATCTCAAAGACAACAAGGAAGAAGCTCGTAAAGTCATCCAAGCTATTAAAAAAGGCTACCAATATGCTATGGAACACCCAGAAGAAGCTGCAGATATCCTCATCAAGAATGCACCTGAACTCAAGGAAAAACGTGACTTTGTCATTGAATCTCAAAAATACTTGTCAAAAGAATACGCAAGCGACAAGGAAAAATGGGGACAATTTGACGCTGACCGCTGGAATGCCTTCTACAAATGGGATAAAGAAAATGGGATCCTTAAAGAAGACTTGACTGATAAAGGATTTACCAACGAATTTGTAAAATAATGACAGAAATTAGACTAGAACACGTAAGCTATGCCTATGGCGAGGAGAGGATTTTAGAGGATATCAACTTGCAGGTCACTTCAGGTGAAGTAGTTTCTATCCTAGGGCCTAGTGGTGTAGGAAAGACTACCCTCTTTAACTTAATCGCTGGGATTTTAGAAGTCCAGTCTGGGCGAATTGTCCTTGATGGCGAGGAAAATCCCAAGGGGCGCGTGAGTTATATGTTGCAAAAGGATCTCCTCTTGGAGCACAAGACAGTCCTTGGCAATATCATTCTGCCCCTCTTGATTCAAAAGGTTGATAGGGCAGAAGCTACTGCTCGAGCGGATGAAATCCTTGCTACCTTCCAGTTGTCGGCAGTACGAGATAAGTATCCTCATGAACTCAGCGGAGGGATGCGTCAGCGTGTGGCCTTGCTCCGTACCTACCTTTTTGGACACAAGCTCTTTCTCTTGGACGAGGCCTTTAGTGCCTTGGATGAGATGACCAAGATGGAGCTTCATGCTTGGTATCTGGAGATTCATAAGCAGTTGCAACTGACGACCTTGATCATCACACATAGTATCGAGGAGGCTCTCAATCTCAGTGACCGCATCTACATCCTAAAAAATCGACCTGGACAGATTGTTTCTGAAATTAAACTAGATTGGTCTGAAGATGAGGACAAGGAAGTTCAAAAAATTTCCTATAAACGTCAAATCTTAGCGGAATTGGGATTAAATACTTAGATCCTTAGGACAATATTATATATTAAATCCAACTAAGAACCTTGCTTAGATTTAATTGTTTCAAAGCTTATGCGGACATGGCATTAGCTGATTTATCCATCTATCTCATACGTTAATATAAAAATTAGTACATTATAGTTGACATAATGTTATAGACATGTATAATATAAATGAACCATTATGTACAATAAGGAGGAAAAAGTGGTGAAAAAGAGAACTAGCAAACTCTTTCATGGCCTGATGGCCTTGCTACTAGTAGTGTCAGTTTTTCTACCTGCACTTAAAGTTAGCACTGTTGTTCAAGCGGAGGAACTAGCAGCAAGCAGTTATACTATGAAAACTGTTTCAAAAATCAACAATAACAAACTTGTTGATGGCGCTAAGTACGGGGAAGGTAAATTCTATCTTCAACCAACTTATAGTTTCCCCAACGAAGTAACCCTCAAAGATGGGGATTACATGGTTTATCATGTTCCAAATGAATTTAAGATTGAAAAAGATTCTGTTACGGAATTGAAAGCACCAGATGGACAAACAACTATTGCTGAATTGACTACTAGCAAAGCAGACAATACAGCGACTGTCAAAGTGACAAATGCTGCTTACTTTGCTAATTTGTCAGAGAACAAGGAGATTACTGCCCTATTTACAGTCGTTTGGGCAGATAGTGTTAAACTAAACACTCCTTATCAAATTAATATCCCAGGTGACCAAGTTTACACTTTGACTCGTATCGTCCCAGATGATGACCCAACTGGATTTACCAAATGGGGAGTTCAAGACTCAGACGATCCTAACTATGTAAACTGGCGTATCCGTGTTAACCGCTATGCAAAATCTTACACAGGGGTTAAACTCGAAGATACGATTCCAGAAGGACAAGTTCTTGCAAGTGAAATTACTGGTTACTACTTTACTGAGTGGAACAAAGCTGAAGCTCGTCCAAGACTAGAAGCTGCCCATGTCAACGTTGTTGATGGAAATCACTTTACCATCACTCCAAACGGTGATGGTACAATGGACGGACAAGGTCTCTATATCCTATATAGAACTCGTCTAACTGCTCCAGTTGACAATGCAACTAAAAAAGCATTCAACGATGTAAAAGCGACAACCGATCAAGAAACATTTGATGTTCATGGATTTGCTCCTTTGACAACTACAGAAGGTATCGGTTCAGGTGCGAAGTCTGATGAGGTTGAATTCCAAGTTAAGAAAAAACTTGAAGGAAAAACTCTTGAGGCAGATGCATTTACTTTCCAATTGATTGCTCCAGATGGTTCTGTAACTGAAGCTAAAAACGATGCTGAAGGAAAAGTTAAATTCCCAGCAGTTAAATTCTCTAATGAAGGTACATTCAAATACCAAATTAAAGAAGTAAATGACAACAAACCTGGCTATACATACGATGATTCAGTACTTGAAGCAGAAGTTACTGTAGCAAACGTGTATGGTCAAAAGATTGCCAGCGTTAAATATAAAGATTCTAAGAAAGAATTTACAAACACATATAAAGCAACTCCAACTGAAGCAGTCATCAAAGCAACTAAAGAATTAGTTGGTAAAGAACTTGCTAAAGAACAATTTGAGTTTGAATTAAGCGAAGGCGGAAAAGTTATTGCAACCTCATCAAACGGTAAAGAAGTTGAAGGTGTTGAAGTAGCGACAAATGAAGTAGCCTTCAAACTTTCATACACTGCACCAGGTGAGCACGAATATGTGATTACAGAGAAAGCTGGTTCTGAAGAAGGTGTTACTTATTCAGAAGAAAGCTACACTGTCCATGTTTCAGTAGTAGATAATGGTGAAGGTAAGCTTGTTGCAACTGTTCAAGAAGCAGATTCTCCACGTAAGTTCACAAATACTTATGTAACTACAACTACAACTACAACCACAACCACAACTACAACAACCGAGGAACCTACAACCACCACAACTACAACAACCGAGGAACCTACAACAACTACAACTACAACAACCGAGGAACCTACAACAACCACAACTACAACAACCGAGGAACCTACAACAACTACAACTACAACAACCGAGGAACCTACAATAACCACAACTTCATCAAGTGAAGAAGAAACCACAACTACAACTACAACAACCGAGGAACCTACAACAACTACAACTACGACAACCGAGGAACCTACAACCACAACTTCATCAAGCGAAGAAGAAACCACAACCACCACCACAACTACAACTCCAGAGTCAAAAACAACTCCAGAGCCAAAAACAACTCCAGAGAAAACAACTCCAGCACCAGGAAACCCTGGCGGAAATGGAGATGGTAACGGTGGCGGACGTAAAGTCCTTCTCCCAAGTACAGGTGAAGTCGTAGCAAGCGGATTAATTCTTTCAGGAGCAATTGTTCTTTCAGGAGCAGTGTTGTTGAAACGTAAAATTTCAAATAACTAATATATAACTAACTATAGTGTATTAGCACATTTGATTTAACAAGAAGGTCTCAAGAATATAATTCTTGAGGCTTTTTTATGCGGATAATCGTGTTGTGCTGTTGATTAATCCTTTGGGCAAAGAGATCTTAAAATTGTACTTTTGATTTCTTAGGTGTATAGTGTACTATTAGATACAAATCAACCAAGGTTTAAGTACGGCTGAGATTTCTTATAAGGAAGTAGCGAAGAAACTGCTTGCTCTTGTACCACAAGAATGGATCAAACGTATTCCTTTCTTTGTCAGAGGGCATGCGACAACAAAGACCATCGAACGTGTGGCTATGCGCTATCCTGAACTCTATGCCGTGGCCAAGCGCCAAGGAGACCTTCCTGAAAAATCACGGGAAGAATTGCGTGTCATCATGACGGAAGTCTTTGAAGAAAAGATGAACAAACACAAGATTAAATAAGATTCATTATTCATTAAAGAGCTGGATAGTTTGCCAGCTCTTTTGGCTCTTTTCTACCATTTGTCAAGTATATCAAGGGCTTTAAGTAAAAAAAGAGATAAGATAGTAGCTATTCTGAGGTTACTGTCTTATTTTTACCACTTATTGATCCATAAAAGGGCATGCTAAAAAAACACCTCATCTGGTATTTTTTGAAACAAGGTGTTATAATAATACGGCATAGATAACCCTATCGATTTTGGGTCAAAGAGTAATCGTAAAGTTTGTTATGCGTAATGAGGTAATACATTGTTCGAATGAGACGATGTATAGAGACAATCGCATGTGGCTTGGTTGAAGCTATTGTTGATTGTCTTTTTCGTTTCTCATAAAAGTCGGCGATATGGCAGGGATTGGTATGACTAGCTGAAGCGATGTTATGAATGCACTTGAACAAGATTTTTCTGGCATAGGGATTACCTCGTTTAGTAATGTGTTCCTTGGCGAGAAAGTCCCCAGATTCATAATGTCTGAGGTCAATGCCGATAAAAGCGTTGATTTGATTGGCAGAGTGAAATCGACGAATGTCACCTAGTTCACCAATAATACTTGTCGCTGTGGTTTCAGCTATTCCAGGAATAGAGAGAAGAATCTCGTATTCTGGCAAAGGTTGAGCTAGAGCTACCATGTCGTCTAAGACAACCTGTCTGTGCTCAGAAAGACGAAGTAACTCCCCTGCATAGTATTTGACCTCTTCCATCATTGGAGAGGTTTTTTTAACCGCACAATAAGACTGATTAGCTAGTTTTATAAGCTTATCTACTAAGTAATTCACACGTTTTTCAGAGATGCGTTTTGATGTAGACTGACGGATGGTAGCTGTTAATGCGGCGTCATCCAACTCCAGTACAAAACTATTACATGGAAAAGTCATGACCAAGTTCCAATATTGTTCCCCAGTTGGTGCCGACAAGATGTTTTCCAATTCAGGAAAAGTGATCTGTAAAACCTTGTGCAGACGGTTTTTAGCGCAGACAATATCCTCAGTAAGATTCTGATAGAAACGGCTGAGGTCGCGTAATTCTTGATAAAGCGCTTCTTGGACATAGCTTGGTTTACGATTGAGAATGAACTGAGACGTAGCTAGTTTTTCAGCGTCAATCTTAACAGTTTTACGTACTCGTAAGCTATCTAGTTGTTTTTTGATTCTAAGGGATTGAGTCGTGTATAAGCGTAACTATTATCCTCAAAGAAGGCCTGAAGACGACGAGAATAGACACCAGTCGCCTCGAAGACAATCTCTGGCAGGTGAAGAGTCTTTAAGTCCCCAAGTGGCTGATTAAATCCGATGGCATCATTGGGTATGGTGTAGCCATGTACTTTCTCTCCATTGATCAAGATGGCTACTTCTGAACTTGCTTTACTCACGTCAATCCCAAATACTGTACGCATGATATTACCTCTTTTGTCTTTAATAATTCCGTGTTTTAGTGATTTTATTTTCAATACGCGACGTCTAGCGCCAAAGAGCCCTACGACTTAACAAGACACCTCTACTTTAACATAAAGAAAAAGTAGTGAGTACTCTCTCCCGTCGGAGATTTTCTCACTACTAATCTTAGTATGTTTTCAACCAACTTTTGAGCAATTTTTTGGTTGATGATACGAGGGATTTGGTGATTCTTCTTGACGATAGAAGTCTCAGCGACCATCATTTTCGAACAATGATAGCACTTGAAACGACGCTTTTTCAGAAGAATTCTAGTAGGCATGCCAGTCGTTTCAAGGTAAGGAATCTTAGACGGTTTTTGGAAGTCATATTTCTTCATTTGACTTTCGCAATCAGGACAAGATGGAGCCTCATAGTCCAGTTTAGCGATGATTTCCTTGTGTGTATCCATATTGATGATATCTACAATCTTGATGTTTGGATCTTTGATATCAAGCAGTTTTGTGATAAAAAGTAATTGTTCCATATGATTCTTTCTAATGAGTTGTTTAGTCGCTTTTCATTATAGGTCTTATTGGACTTTTTTTTCTACAACAAAATAGGCTCCATAATATCCATAGGCGATTTACCCACTATAAATATTATAGAGCCTAAAATTCTTGCTTAAGGCTTCTTCTTTTTTTAGAAAATACTTTTTAAAAATAACTATAAGGAAACTTTAAGCTTCCCGTCGTATACTAATATCATCATCAAAGACCTCCTAACTTTGAATGATAAAACTCCTAAAACTTTTTCATAATAATCTCCCTATAAGAGCCACCAAAACCGGTGGCTTTTTTCTACGTACCTTAGCGAACGTGAGTGAGCTTAGGTATGTTGACGCAGTTCGAACTCTAGTGAGAACTACGATCCTTTAAAAAGAAACAAGGTATTTTAAGAGGAAAATCGCTTTCTAACACCCAATAATCAATAATTAGTAATATCCTAAATAGAATATGATTTAAAATCATCAGGAGGCATCATTTTTTGCTATAATAGACTGTATGAGTAGAATTTTAGACAATGAAATCATGGGCGATGAACAGGCCGTTGAACGGACACTACGCCCGCAATATTTACATGAATATATTGGTCAAGATAAGGTTAAAGACCAGCTAAAAATCTTTATCGAGGCAGCCAAGCTTCGGGATGAGGCGCTGGATCATGTCCTTCTTTTTGGCCCTCCGGGACTAGGGAAGACTACGATGGCTTTTGTCATTGCCAATGAACTGGGCGTCAATCTAAAGCAGACTTCCGGTCCTGTCATTGAAAAGGCTGGTGATTTGGTAGCTATCCTCAATGATCTAGAGCCAGGCGATGTTCTCTTTATCGATGAAATCCACCGTCTTCCTATGTCAGTCGAAGAAGTACTATACAGCGCCATGGAAGATTTTTACATCGACATCATGATTGGTGCTGGCGAGACCAGCCGGAGTGTCCATCTGGATCTTCCTCCCTTTACCTTGATTGGTGCGACGACTCGAGCTGGGATGCTGTCCAATCCCTTGCGCGCTCGCTTTGGAATTACCGGTCATATGGAATACTACGAGCAAGATGATCTGACAGAGATTGTCGAGCGGACCGCTGAGATCTTTGAGATGGAGATCACCCACGAGGCTGCCGAAGAGCTTTCTCTTCGTAGTCGGGGGACTCCTCGGATTGCCAACCGTTTGCTGAAACGGGTGCGTGATTTTGCTCAGATTATGGGTGATGGCTTGATTGATGACACCATTACTGACAAGGCCCTCTCTATGCTAGATGTGGACCATGAAGGACTGGACTATGTCGATCAAAAGATTCTGCGGACCATGATTGAGATGTACGGTGGTGGCCCGGTTGGCCTTGGGACCCTATCGGTCAATATTGCCGAAGAGCGAGAGACTGTAGAAGACATGTATGAGCCTTACTTGATTCAGAAAGGCTTTATCATGCGGACTCGGACAGGGCGCGTGGCGACCCGTAAGGCTTATGAACACCTGGGTTATCCCTACAATGGAGACTAGAAGAAGATGCTGACGGAAAAAGCGATAGTAGAGCAAATCCAAGCGGATCAAGAGATGATGACTGTCTTGGCCATTATTCGGGATCTCAACCTGGCAGACGCTTGGCTTGCAGCTGGTGCGGTGCGCAATTTCGTCTGGAACCAGCTCTCTGGCAGACCAGGATTTGACGCGTCGACAGATCTGGATCTGGTCTTTTATGACCCTACGATTAGCTATGAGGAGACTCTGCAGATCGAGCAGGGATTAAAGAAGACCTATCCTCAGTACGCTTGGGAAGTCAAAAATCAAGTCTATATGCACCAGCATAGTCCGGGGATGGCTCCTTATCGCAGTGCTTGTGACGCGGTTTCTAAATACCCCGAGCAGTGTACAGCAATTGCAGTTCGCTTAAGGAAAGATGGTCAGCTAGAGCTCTTTCTCCCCTATGGGACAGGGATATCGAAGATTTCATCGTTCAGCCGACTCCACATTTTTTAGCCAGTCCCGAGCGTTTGGCGGTTTATACAGTGCGTATGCGGAAGAAAGATTGGAAACGAAAATGGCTATCCCTTCAGATCATCCTGCCTGAATAAAAAAAGAAAGTCAGCCCACCTCAACGATGGACAGGCTTTTTTCGTCTTGCCTCAAAAATATAATTTTAGCAGATTATATTTTTCTTACATTCTGTTATAATAGAAAGGAGGTGCTGTCATGAAAAAAATCGTATTTGTGTGTTTAGGAAATATTTGTCGGAGCCCCATGGCGGAGTTTGTCATGAAGGATTTGACCAACCAGTATGAGATTGAAAGTCGTGCTACATCTAACTGGGAGCACGGGAACCCTATTCACCAAGGGACTCAAAAGATTTTTCGCAGTCATGGCGTGCCCTATGATGCTTCTAAAACATCCCTTCAAATCAGTGACCAAGATTTTCATGCCTTTGATCTGATTTTAGGAATGGATGAGAACAATGTATCTGACCTCAAACGAATGGCACCGCCTGGAACAGAGCACAAGATTCATCTCTTTGCAGGAGAAAGTGTTCCAGATCCATGGTACACAGGAGATTTCGAAGAGACCTATCGTCGTGTTCTAGCTGGTTGTCAAGAGTGGTTGGATCGATTAGAAGATTAGTTTCGGACTGGCTCCTGAAATGAGTAACCGGCTGAAGATAAAAAGAATGAACAGAGTATGGAAAAAATAAAAGAATTATTTGAGACCTATAAGGTCTATGTTACGAGAGAGAATATTGAACGATTGTCCTTGGGGATTATTGTTCTGTCTGCTTTGTGGGTATTTCTTTCCTCCATTCCTTTCGGAGGTGTATTGACCCTCGATAAGGGAGCTATTCGCTATGACGGAAGTGTCGTCCGAGGTAAGATGAATGGCCAAGGGACGGTGACTTTTGAGAATGGGGACACCTACAAGGGCAATTTTGTCAATGGGACCTTTAGTGGTTATGGAACCTTTACAGCCAAGGCTGGCTGGAAATATGAAGGTGAATTTGTCAATGGCCAACCAGAAGGCCAGGGAACCTTGACGACAGAACAAAATGTCGTTTATAAGGGAACGTTTAAACAAGGAATTTATCAAAATGCGAATTAAATGGTTTTCATTGGTACGGATAACGGGACTTCTTCTCGTTCTTCTCTACCATTTCTTTCAAAAAGTTTTTCCTGGTGGATTTATTGGAGTCGATATCTTCTTTACTTTCTCAGGATTTTTGATCACGGCTCTGCTGATCGATGAGTTTGCCCGTCATCAAAAGATTGATCTCAAGGGCTTCCTTAGACGACGCTTCTACCGGATTGTCCCTCCTTTAGTCTTTATGGTCTTGCTGGTCATGCCTTTTACCTTCTTGGTCAGACGAGACTTTATTGCTGGGATTGGGACGCAGATTGCAGCCGTTTTTGGCTTTGTGACCAACTTCTATGAGATGTTAAGTGGCGGAAGTTACGAAAGTCAGTTCATCCCTCATCTTTTCATTCATACTTGGAGTTTGGCTCTTGAAGTTCATTACTACGTCCTCTGGGCGCTCTTGGCTTGGTTTTTGGGTAAAAAAGCTAAATCAGTTGGCCAATATAGAGGCTATATCTTCCTATCTTCGACAGGTCTCTTTTTGGTGACCTTCCTGACCTTCTTTGTCGGAGCGCTGGTCACCAAGAATTTGTCCAATGTCTACTTTTCTAGTATCGCTCACGTCTTTCCTTTCTTTGTGGGGAGTGCTTTAGCGACAGTGACAGGGATTACAACGACCAGCCCAAATCTTACTCAATTAGTGAAGAAGCTATCTCTACAGAAGACGTTAGCGATTTTAGCGGGTGCTTTTCTAGTTTTATTGGTCTTGACCTTTATCCTTCCCTTTGATAGTGTTTGGACCCTATTTATTTGGCTTTTTTTAGTAGCAACTCTTGCTCGCATCTGTGATGATTGTGATGACGCGTGTCCTCCATGAAAAGACACCGAATCAGAAAGAACCAGCGGTGATTACCTTTATTGCAGATACAAGTTATGGGGTTTATCTCTTCCACTGGCCATTTTACATCATCTTTTCTCAATTAATGACCAATGGATGGGCTTCTCTATTAACAGCGCTTGTATCCTTTAGTCTTGTCGCCTTTGAGTTTCTATATTATTGAACCAACCTTGGCTGGACGTGAACCGAAGATTTTTGGGATCTCGATGGATCTCAGAAGTTTCACGAAACCACTCTTTTACAGCGCGATTCCCTTGACCTTGCTCATGTTTGGGATTGCACTCTTTGCGCCACGCGTCGGAGCCTTTGATGAAAACCTGATTACCGAAGGGCTTCGTCAATCCGACAGCAAGATGCAAATCACGCGTGCCCAAGTTGACAATGCTTCAGCGACTTCCTACAATGTATCAGATGGCGTGACCATGATCGGAGATTCTGTAAACCTCCGGGCATCAGATTATCTGAAACAAGTTCTGCCAGATATCCAACTAGATGCTTTGGTGAGTCGCAATCTAGACTCAGGCTTAAAAGTATATGAAACAGATATTGCCAATAGAGTCTTACTCAAGAACGTGGTAATCGCACTTGGAACCAACTCTTCTAATAATTATCAAGAATTGTTGGATAAGTTTGTTCAAGAATTACCAAAAGGACATCGCTTAATCTTTGTGACCCCATATGATGGGCGTGAAGCCAATGATAACAATAGCGTTACCGTTCAGACTCGACAGTATCAGCTGGAATTGGCTAAAAAATATGACTATGTCTATGTAGCAGACTGGTACCAAGTGGCTGTCGATAATCCAGAGATTTGGGCTGGAACGGATAATGTCCACTTTGGTTTAGAATCAGATGGTTCCATCGATGTTGGAGGAAACCTGTATGCCAACGTCGTGAAAGAAGCAGTTGATCAAGCCAATCAGGGGCCGGTTAAACCGTAAAATTTACTATATGATTTAAGCAATTTTCACTTGAAGAAAATTGCTTTATTTAGTAAAATTAAGAAAACGCTTACAAAATTGCGTGAAAATATTTGTTTGTGAAATTGAAGTGCGTTCTCAAAAATTCCTTCAATTTTTTCTTGAAAATACTCCTGTATAGAAGGAGAAGGAGGGTTCATGGAAAAAAGTTAAAAAAAATCTTTGTGAAACTATTTACAAATTTTCTAAAATAGAGTACAATAATATTGTGAAAAAATTAACAAATCGAAATTTCTTACACTATTCTTGAAAGTTTCTGAAAACAGGAAAAGTTCCGGAAAAGGATAAGGGTTTCAAACATTGGAGGAAAGCATCAAATGGCTGATAAAAAAACTCTCTCACCTGAAGAAAAGAAACTCGCTGCTGAAAAACACGTAGACGAGTTGGTGCAAAAAGCGCTCGTAGCGCTTGAAGAAATGCGCAAATTGGATCAGGAGCAAGTAGACTACATTGTGGCGAAAGCATCTGTAGCAGCTCTTGACGCACACGGTGAGCTCGCTCTTCATGCCTATGAAGAAACTGGTCGTGGAGTCTTTGAAGACAAGGCGACTAAGAACTTGTTCGCTTGTGAGCACGTTGTAAACAACATGCGTCACACCAAGACAGTTGGTGTCATTCAAGAAGATGATGTCACTGGTTTGACCTTGATTGCTGAGCCAGTCGGAGTAGTCTGCGGGATCACACCTACAACCAACCCAACTTCAACAGCAATCTTTAAAGCATTAATTTCCTTGAAGACACGGAACCCTATCGTCTTTGCCTTCCACCCATCCGCTCAAGAATCATCAGCTCATGCAGCTCAAATCGTGCGCGATGCAGCGATTAAAGCAGGAGCTCCTGAAAACTGTGTGCAATGGATCACGCAGCCATCTATGGAAGCAACCAGTGCCCTTATGAACCACGAAGGGATTGCGACTATCCTTGCAACAGGTGGGAATGCCATGGTGAAGCTGCCTATTCTTGCGGTAAACCAGCTCTTGGGGTCGGTGCCGGAAACGTTCCTGCTTATGTCGAAAAATCAGCTAACATCCGCCAAGCGGCACACGATATCGTCATGTCTAAATCATTTGACAATGGTATGGTCTGTGCGTCTGAACAAGCGGTCATCATCGATAAAGAAATCTATGATGAGTTTGTTGAAGAATTCAAATCTTACCACACTTACTTCGTTAACAAAAAAGAAAAAGCCCTTCTTGAAGAGTTCTGCTTTGGTGTAAAAGCTAACAGCAAAAACTGTGCGGGTGCGAAATTGAATGCGGACATCGTTGGGAAACCAGCAACATGGATCGCAGAACAAGCTGGCTTCTCAGTTCCAGAAGGAACCAATATCCTTGCGGCAGAATGTAAAGAAGTTGGTGAAAAAGAGCCATTGACTCGTGAAAAATTGTCACCAGTTATCGCTGTCTTGAAATCTGAAAGCCGTGAAGACGGAATTAACAAAGCACGCCAAATGGTTGAATTCAACGGTCTTGGTCACTCAGCTGCCATCCATACAGCTGACGAAGAATTGACCAAAGAATTTGGTAAAGCAGTTAAAGCCATTCGTGTGATCTGCAACTCTCCTTCGACTTTCGGTGGTATCGGGGATGTTTACAATGCCTTCTTGCCATCATTAACACTTGGATGTGGTTCTTACGGACGCAACTCTGTTGGGGACAACGTTAGTGCCATCAACCTCTTGAATATCAAAAAAGTCGGACGCCGGAGAAATAACATGCAATGGATGAAACTTCCTTCAAAAACATACTTTGAACGTGATTCAATTGAATACCTACAAAAATGTCGTGACGTTGAACGTGTCATGATCGTTACAGACCACGCTATGGTAGAGCTTGGTTTCCTTGATCGTATCATCGAACAGCTTGACCTTCGTCGCAACAAGGTAGTTTACCAAATCTTTGCAGACGTTGAACCAGATCCAGATATCACAACTGTTGAACGTGGTACCGAGATCATGCGTGCCTTCAAACCAGATACTATCATTGCTCTCGGTGGTGGATCACCAATGGATGCTGCCAAAGTTATGTGGCTCTTCTACGAACAACCAGAAGTGGACTTCCGTGACCTTGTACAAAAATTCATGGATATCCGTAAACGTGCCTTCAAATTCCCATTGCTTGGTAAGAAGACTAAATTTATTGCGATCCCAACAACATCTGGTACAGGATCTGAAGTAACTCCATTTGCCGTTATTTCTGATAAAGCAAACAACCGTAAATACCCAATCGCAGACTACTCATTGACGCCAACCGTTGCCATCGTAGACCCTGCCTTGGTATTGACAGTTCCTGGATTTGTAGCTGCTGATACAGGTATGGATGTATTGACGCACGCGACTGAAGCTTACGTATCTCAAATGGCAAGCGACTACACTGATGGTCTTGCTCTTCAAGCCATCAAACTTGTCTTCGAAAACTTGGAAAGCTCAGTGAAGAACGCGGACTTCCATTCACGCGAAAAGATGCATAATGCGTCAACCATCGCAGGTATGGCCTTCGCGAATGCCTTCCTAGGTATTTCTCACTCAATGGCTCACAAGATTGGTGCGCAATTCCACACCATTCACGGACGGACCAATGCAATCTTGCTTCCATACGTGATCCGCTACAACGGTACACGTCCAGCTAAGACAGCAACATGGCCTAAGTACAACTACTACCGTGCAGATGAGAAGTATCAAGACATCGCTCGTATGCTTGGTCTTCCTTGCTCTACACCAGAAGAAGCCGTTGAAGCTTATGCGAAAGCCGTTTACGAACTTGGTGAACGCGTAGGGATCGAAATGAACTTCAAAGCACAAGGAATCGACGAAAAAGAATGGAAGAAACATTCTCGTGAATTGGCCTTCCTTGCTTATGAAGATCAATGTTCACCAGCTAACCCACGTCTTCCAATGGTAGACCATATGCAAGAAATCATCGAAGATGCATACTATGGTTACAAAGAACGTCCAGGACGTCGTAAATAAGGCGCTAGAGAACAACTGATGTTTATCAGCTACCCCTCGCTCAAAAGAGCGAGGGATTTTCTTTATCTTAACGCTAGAAATTGATTTTTGAGACCTGAAAACTATCTTTTAAAGAAATCCAATAAATATGTTGCAAGCGCTTACTTTGTATGTTATAATATTCACAAAGTAAAAACTGTAATAAAATGGTTTGATAAAACCAACAAAAAGGAGTCGCTTATGAAAGCAGCAACATATGTATCTGCAGGAAATCTTCAGTTGATTGATCAACCAAAACCAGTGATCAAGAAACCAACTGATGCGATTGTTCGTTTAGTGAAAACGACCATTTGTGGAACAGACCTCCATATTTTGGGTGGTGATGTTCCAGCTTGTAAAGAAGGGACCATCCTGGGTCACGAAGGAATTGGGATTGTCGAAGAAGTCGGCGATGCGGTTACGAACTTTAAGGTAGGAGACAAGGTTATCATCTCATGCGTAACAGCTTGTAACACTTGCTACTACTGTAAACGTGGTTTGCCTTCCCACTGTGAAGATGGGGGCTGGATCCTTGGTCACTTGATCAACGGTACCCAAGCAGAGTATGTCCATATCCCTCACGCAGATGGTAGTCTCTACCATGCACCTGCTTCTGTAGATGATGAAGCCCTGGTTATGCTCTCTGATATTCTGCCTACTTCTTATGAAATTGGTGTTCTTCCTTCTCACGTGAAGCCTGGAGACAACGTTTGTATCGTTGGTGCAGGGCCAATCGGTTTGGCAGCTCTCTTAACCGTACAATTCTTCTCACCAGCTACCATTATCATGTTAGACTTGTCAGAATCACGTCTCGAGGCTTCTAAGAAGTTTGGAGCGACTCATACCATCTGCTCAAGTGATATTGATGAAATCAAGGCCTTTATCAATGAAGTGACCGATGGCCGTGGTGTCGATATCTCCATGGAATGTGTGGGCTATCCAGCTACCTTTGATGTCTGCCAAAATATTATCTCTGTCGGCGGTCATATTGCCAACGTCGGAGTGCATGGGAAGCCAGTTAGCTTCAATCTTGATGACCTTTGGATCAAGAACATTACGCTCAATACAGGTTTGGTTAACGCCAATACAACTGAAATGCTTCTTAACGTCTTGAAATCTGGTAAGATTGATGCGACAAAGTTGGTGACCCACCACTTCAAACTTTCAGAAGTTGAAAAAGCCTATGATGTCTTTAAACATGCGGGTGAAAACCACGCACTCAAGGTGATTATCGAAAATGACATCAGTGAATGAAGTGGTAACTAATATTTGTTCATAGTTTTTTTAGACGGACCAGAGATATTCTGGTCCTATTTCAACCCCAAATAGCCCATGATTCCTTGCAAAATAAATTTGTTGTCTTATAATAGAAGTACAGAAAACGATTACATAAAGAGAAAGATGTGATCTTATGAAACGGTTTCGTTATCATCATGAATTCTAGATGGACTTCCATTTCTGGATCTTGGTCTTGCTTTTAGCGGTTGTAGCTTTGATGATGCGGGCTCCGCTTTCGGGAATTAGCCTAGCTTATCTTGCTTTTGTTGGGATTTTGATCCTTCTTCAGGTCTTTCAACCGCAGGTGTCCATTCGCCAGCATCCAGTAGGTAGCTACCATTTCAATTGGGACTTTTATCGTGACACCAGACTGTATATTGATCTCTTTTTATTGGCTGGTCTCTTAGAAGGTCCGTTCACTTCAACGGATATAGTTTATTGGATCTTGCTTGGGGCATTCGTCGGCTCTATTGGCTTTGTGTTTGTCGTAAAGGAAACCGATTCAAAAAACGGCCTAGTGCACGAAAGTTCTAGAAGACATTTATTTGGGATCTCTCTCCTCGATGATGAAGAGGGAGAATAGAAAAAGGGCTTGCTTCGTTCAAACGAAAAAATCCTAGCTTTTTTAAAAGCTGGGATTTTTTGTACTGTTTAGTGAGATGATAAAGAAGTGTTACTGTTTGCCTCGTTTGCGAGCGTATTCGTCAAAGGCACCAGCGAAGGTTCCCATGAGTAGGGGAGTTGCGATCAGTCCGACAGTGATCCAGACGGATCCACCATCTACATGGCTGAGTTCCTGCTCGGACAAGCTTCTAAAACGTGTTTCTTCGAGTTTCATGCTTGCTCCTTTCTAGTGCATGATGCCATTGATGATACTACGGCCAAAATCACGTCCAGAATTGTATAAAATATTCCATGTTTGAACGATGAATTTTGCCGAGTCAAAGACGGAGGCTCCTCCATCAATGGTGGCCAGTTCAGCTTCCGTTAGGCAAGTATAATGAATGCTTGTATCCATAGGTGTCCTCCTTAATGTAAGATCGTGTAGAGTAAATCAATTGCCTCGTTGAGAATGGTGAAAGTGACCATGAAGGCAATAGCAAATTTAGGAAAGTACCCTTCTACCTGTTTGGGTGCTTTTTTATCAAGAATGCAGTATCCTGTCAAAAGGATGAGGGTGATAAAGGGCAGAGAAATCATAGAAATGCCTCCTTTTAGAAGAATTTCTTTTTGATATCTTTGCCAATTGTATAGGATAGAGCGAATAGTGAGACGCAGATTGTTGCTGAAATTACTGCTCCACCACCAACATCAACCAGTTCATCTTCCGTCAAGGTTACAAAGTTTTGTGTGAATTCTGTTGTCATTTAGTTTTCCTTTTTATGTTTTACTTGTTTTAGGGCAGTATCGACTGCCAAATAGATTGTAGCTGCAATGGCTAAATTAATCTGCGGTTGAAATGCAATCAGATGTGCATCGTGCAAAATCGTTAAAGTGATGATGATCGCAAATAGAATGGTGTGTACATGTTGTTTCATAATCCTTATCCCAAAAGCCAACCTAGGGCTAGACCGGTGATGATGCATCCTCCGTAGACGATGAAGGGAGCCACCCCGCCGTTGACATGAGTTAACTCTTCATCCGTCAGAGTAGCGAATTGATTGTCAATCAGTTGATTTGTTTGTGTCATAAACTATCTCCTTTTCTAATGTATTGTCTGTTATTACTTTCTTTGGCAACTACTTAAAGCCAAAAGTCCAAGAGGAATCAAGATGAAAGGGAGGAAACCTCCAGTACATTCTTCTAGTTCAGCGTCGTTTAGTTTTGAAAACTTTTTATCAATTGTTTTCATGATATTTCCTTTCTGTTAGAGCACATTGGCTAGTGTTTTTCCTAGCTCGTAGCCTACTTGATAGATGCCATACATCAAAACGGGTGCTAGAATGCTAGCGAGTATGATGAGTGCCATTTTTTATTTTTCCTTGTTTTCATGATATTTCCTTACAGGATGATCAGTGATAAGAATAGTAATAGAATAAAAAATTGTGTATTCTTTTTCATGTTCGGTATTCCCTTTCCTTATTTATTTACGGAAGAAGTAATACAAAAACCATGGGATGATAATGGGAGTATAGTACATCTGTTGTCCTCCTTTCTTTTTGTTTGGTCACTTATACTATTCGTATAAAAATCTGGAAATGGATAAAATTTCTTAAAAAGTTTTAGAATGTTTGCATCTCTGAAACTAGTTTTAGAGATCTTTTTATTTTTCCCAAAATGTGAAACTATAATCCAATTGCAAGAATAATGTTGTAAGCGCTTTAAAAATAGATTATAATCAATTTACAAGTACTCGAGTTGCCTTAGTATCAAAGGAGAAGGAGTTATGTCAAAGATTACAAAAGATGAACTGATTGAACAAATCAAAGATGGCATCATTGTTTCTTGTCAGGCCCTCCCTCACGAACCGCTTTATACAGAAACAGGAGGAGTCATTCCTCTCTTAGTTAGAGCGGCTGAGCAGGGTGGAGCTGTCGGGATCCGAGCCAATAGTGTCCGGGATATCAAGGAAATCAAGGAAGTGACCAAGTTACCGATCATTGGGATTATCAAGCGTGACTACCCACCGGAAGAACCCTTTATCACGGCTACCATGAAAGAAGTCGATGAGTTGGCCGTATTAGATATCGCGGTTATTGCTCTGGATTGTACCAAACGTCCCCGTCATGATGGTCTTTCGATTAGTGACTTTATCCATCGAGTCAAAGAAAAAATATCCCGATCAGTTGTTGATGGCCGACATCTCGACCTTGGAAGAAGGATTGACGGCTGTTGAAGCGGGAGTAGACTTTGTCGGAACGACCTTATCTGGATATACAGACTACAGTCCAAAGGTCGATGGACCCGATTTTGAACTGATCCATAGCCTCTGCCAATCAGGAGTGGATGTCATCGCAGAAGGTAAGATCCACTATCCTGATCAGGCTAAGAAAATCCATGATCTCGGGGTGCGCGGTATCGTCGTAGGTGGCGCTATTACCCGACCAAAAGAGATCACTGAGCGCTTTGTCGCAGCCTTAAATTGAGAAAACAAAACAGAAGATTGAAGGAGGAGGAGGCCCAATAGAGACTAGTCGAATTCATTTAATGAGAATGTTTCAGTGAAGGATAACGATGAAGATTTCAAGAAGGAAGTCATATTTGCTTAACTTTCTGCAACATAAATCTAGTGTAAAAGGAGAAATAGATGATATTTGATGATTTAACAAACATAAAATTGTACAAAGGGATTCATCCTAATCTGGATCAAGCGATTGATTTTCTCTATGAACACCGGAAAGATTCTTTTGAGCTAGGGAGATATGATATCGACGGTGACAAGGTCTTTCTCGTTGTCCAAGAAAACACCCTTAACAAAGATGAAAATGATCGCTTTGAACATCATCGCCGTTATGCCGACCTTCATTTATTAGTTGAAGGACATGAATTTTCTAGCTACGGTTCCCGTATCCTAGATGAAGCTATTCCATTTGATGAAGCAAGTGATATTGGCTTTGTTCATTGTGAGAAAATTCTATCCACTTCATTTGGGCTATCATAATTTTGCAGTCTTCTTCCCTGGTGAACCTCACCAACCAAATGGCTATTCAGGTCAGGAAGAAATAGTCAGAAAGTATCTATTCAAAATTGCGATTGATTAGATATGTCAAATAGAAAATGGAGGAGATAAGCGATATAGTTAGTTTTTCGGAGAAGTTACGGCTTCAAAGCACTGATTACATATTTTGTATTTAAAATAGAAAGAGGAAAACAATGAAAAATAGTAAGAAAATTCTTTTCGCTTTGGTTCTCGCGTTATTCGCATTGTTTGTCACTGCATGTTCATCTTCAAAAAGATGACTGCAGAAGGAAGTAATAAATCTGGAGAATTATCTGGAGAAATTGTAATGTGGCACTCATTTACTCAGGGACCTCGGTTAGAAAGTATTCAAAAATCAGCTGATGAGTTCATGAAGAAGCATCCAAAGGTTAAAATCAAGATTGAGACATTTTCATGGAATGACTTCTATACAAAATGGACGACTGGATTAGCAAATGGCAATGTTCCAGATATTAGTACAGCTTTGCCAAACCAAGTCATGGAAATGGTCAATTCAGATGCTTTGGTTCCATTGAATGATACCGTTAAGAAAAATAGGAGAAGATAAATTTAATAAAACAGCATTAGATGAAGCGAAGGTTGATGGCAATTTTTATTCCATGCCTTTGTACTCACATGCTCAAGTAATGTGGGTTCGCACTGATTTATTGAAACAATATAATATTGAAGTTCCAAAAACATGGGATCAGTTGTATGAGGCTTCTAAAAAATTAAAAGAAAATGGAGTTTATGGATTGTCTGTCCCTTTCGGGACAAATGATATGATGGGGACACGCTTCTTGAATTTCTATGTACGAAGTGGTGGTGGTAGCCTGTTGACAAAAGATTTGAAAGCTAACTTGACAAGCAAACTGGCTCAAGATGGAATTAAATATTGGGTGAAGATGTACAAAGAATTTTCTCCAAAAGATTCATTGAACTTTAATGTCTTGCAACAAGCTACTTTGTTTTATCAAGGAAAGACAGCATTTGACTTTAACTCAGGATTCCATGTAGGTGGTATTCAAGCAAATAGCCCTCAATTGATTGATGCGATTGATGCCTACCCTATTCCAAAAGTAAAAGAATCAGATAAAGATTATGGTATTGAAACTTCTAATATTCCATTGGTAGTTTGGAAGAATTCCAAACATCCAGAAGTAGCGAAAGCATTCTTAGAATCTTTGTATGAAAAGAAAGATTATATTACTTTCTTAGATTCAACTCCTGTTGGAATGTTGCCTGCCATCAAAGGAATTAGTGATGATCCAGCCTATAAAGATAATGACATCCGCAAGAAATTCCAACATGCAGAAGAAGTTATTACAAAAGCAGCAGAAAAAGGTACAGCTATTGGATATGAAAATGGTCCAAGTGTTCAAGCTGGAATGTTAACAAACCAACATATCATTGAACAAATGTTCCAAGATATTATTACAAATGGTAAAGATCCAATGGAGGCTGCTAAGGATGCAGAAAAACAATTGAACGATTTATTCGAAACTGTAGCAGTTGATGTTAAATAATAATAGCAGAGGCTACAATAATGTAGCCTCTGTTTTTAGAGAGGAAAAAAGCATATGGTCAAAAATAGAAATTTGACTCGATGGGTGTTTGTGTTACCTGCTATTATCATTGTTGGACTATTATTTGTTTACCCATTTTTCTCCAGCATCTATTTTAGCTTTACAAACAAACATTTGATCATGCCACGGTATAAATTTGTAGGATTAGCAAATTACAAAAGCAGTTTTATCGGATCCTAATTTCTACAATGCTTTTTTTAACTCCCTTAAATGGACAGTCTTTTTCTCTTTTTGGGACAAGTGCTTGTTGGTTTTGTGTTAGCACTTGCATTGCATAGAGTTAGACGCTTTTAAGAAGTTATATAGAACATTGTTGATTGTTCCTTGGGCCTTCCCTAACAATTGTCATTGCCTTCTCTTGGCAATGGATCTTTAAATGGAGTATATGGTTATCTACCTAATTTGATTGTGAAATTAGGACTGATGAATCATGTTCCTGGATTTTTTTGACAGAAAGTACCTGGGCCTTTTATCTGTTTAGTATTTATTAATATTTGGTTTGGTGCCCCTATGATCATGGTCAATGTTCTATCTGCCTTACAAACGGTTCCGGAGGAACAGTTTGAAAGCCGCTAGGATTGATGGAGCTTCCAGTTGGCAAGTTTTTTTAGATTTGTTATTTTACCTCACATTAAAGTAGTAGTCGGATTACTTGTTGTACTGAGAACAGTATGGATCTTTAATAACTTCGATATTATTTATCTGATTACCGGTGGTGGCCCTTCAAACGCAACAACAACATTGCCAATATTCGCATATAATCTCGGTTGGGGAACAAAACTTCTTGGGCGTGCCTCAGCGGTAACAGTCTTGCTATTTATTTTCTTATTGGCAGTATGTTTCATTTACTTTGGAGTAATTAGTAAATGGGAGAAGGAGGGTAGAAAATGATGAAGAGAAGAACAAATGTACTCCTTGATATTGGCTCACATGTTGTTTTAGTTATTTCAACTATTATCGCAATTTTTCCTTTAATTTGGATCCTTCTATCTTCTGTGAAAGGAAAAGGTGAATTAACCCAGTTTCCAACAAGATTTTGGCCTAAACAGTTTACTCTCGATTATTTTACGCATGTTATTAATGACCTACATTTTATAAATAATATAAAAAATAGCTTATTAATCGCATTAACGACAACGGTCATCGCTATTATCATTTCTGCAATGGCTGCTTACGGTATTGTTCGCTTCTTTCCAAAATTAGGGGCGATCATGTCCCGGTTGCTAGTCATTACCTATATCTTCCCTCCGATCTTGTTGGCAATTCCTTATTCTATTGCCGTTGCAAAAGTTGGATTAACCAATAGTTTAATTGGTTTAATGATTGTTTATCTTTCGTTTAGTGTCCCTTATGCAGTGTGGTTGTTAGTAGGATTCTTCCAAACAGTTCCAATTGGAATCGAGGAAGCAGCAAAAATAGATGGCGCAAATAAATTTGTTACCTTCTATAAAGTGGTGTTACCAATTGTTGCACCAGGGATTGTTGCCACAGCCATCTATACCTTTATCAATGCATGGAATGAATTTCCTTTATGCATTGATCTTGATCAACGATACAAGTAAGATGACGGTTGCGGTGGCTTTGCGTTCATTAAACGGTTCGGAAATACTGGATTGGGGAGATATGATGGCGGCATCTGTAATTGTAGTATTGCCTTCAATCATCTTCTTCTCAATTATCCAAAATAAAATCGCAAGTGGTCTTTCTGAAGGATCCGTAAAATAGTAAAAATAGAAACAGGAGAAAAACAATGGTTGTAAATTATGGTGTTGTTGGCACAGGATACTTTGGTGCTGAATTAGCAAGATATATGAAAAAAAATGACGGTGCAGTAATTACAGTTGTGTATGATCCAGAAAATGCAGAAGCTGTAGCAGAAGAATTAGGAGCACGAGTGGCTTCGTCACTAGATGAATTGGTTCAAAGTGATGATGTGGACTGTGTGATCGTTGCCTCTCCTAATAATCTGCATAAAGAACCCGTTATTAAAGCTGCTCAGAATGGAAAAAATGTATTTTGTGAAAAACCGATTGCTTTATCATATGAAGATTGTAAAGAGATGGTAAAAACATGTAAAGAAAATGGTGTGATTTTCATGGCTGGTCACATTATGAATTTCTTTAATGGTGTCCATCATGCTAAAGAATTGATCAATCAAGGTGTTATTGGGGACGTTTTGTACTGTCATACAGCGAGAAATGGCTGGGAAGAACAACAACCATCCATTTCATGGAAAAAAATTCGTGAAAAATCAGGAGGCCATCTTTACCACCATATCCATGAGTTGGATTGCGTTCAATTTTTAATGGGAGGTATTCCAGAAACAGTTACGATGACAGGTGGAAATGTAGCTCACCAAGGAGAAAACTTTGGTGATGAAGATGACATGATTTTTGTTAATATGGAATTCCCTGGCAAGCGATTTGCCTTGCTTGAATGGGGCTCTGCCTATCGTTGGGGAGAACACTATGTCTTGATTCAGGGAACAAAGGGTGCTATAAAATTAGACCTATTTAATTGTAAAGGTACTCTGAAAAGTAGATGGAAAAGAAATCATATTTCTTAATTCATGAATCTCAGGAAAGAAGATGATGACCGTACAAGAATTTATCATAGCACTGAGATGGATGGTGCCATTGCCTATGGTAAACCAGGGAAACGAACTCCATTGTGGCTTTCATCTGTTATTGATAAAGAAATGAAATATCTTCATGACATAATGAATGGTGCTCCTGTATCAAAAGAATTTGAAAAACTATTAACCGGAGAAGCGGCGCTAGAAGCAATTGCGTCTGCTGATGCTTGTACTCGTTCCATTAATGAGGACCGAAAGGTTAAATTATCAGAGATCATGGGTTAATAACATTACTGATACGACAAAAGGAGAAAAAAATGTCAGATTTAAAAAAATATGAAGGAGTCATCCCGGCTTTTTATGCCTGCTATGATGACCAAGGAGAAATTAGCCCGGAGCGGGTACGTGCGCTGGTAGAATATTTTATCGCGAAAGGTGTGCAGGGCTTGTATGTCAACGGATCTTCCGGAGAATGTATCTACCAGAGCGTGGCCGATCGCAAGCTGATCTTAGAAGAAGTCATGGCAGTGGCTAAAGGAAAATTGACCATCATCGCTCACGTAGCTTGCAACAACACCAAGGATAGCGTGGAATTGGCACGACATGCAGAAGAGCTAGGAGTGGATGCCATTGCGGCCATTCCGCCGATCTATTTCCGCTTGCCAGAATACAGCGTGGCCCACTACTGGAATGAAATCAGCGCAGCAGCACCAAACACAGACTTTGTCATCTACAACATCCCGCAATTAGCAGGGGCAGCTCTGACACCGAGTCTGTATACAGAAATGTTGAAAAAAATCCACGGGTGATTGGGGTGAAGAATTCTTCGATGCCTGTTCAGGACATCCAGACCTTTGCTTCTTTTGGGAGGCGATGACCATATCGTCTTTAATGGTCCCAGATGAACAATTCTTAGGTGGCCGTCTCATGGGAGCAGGAGCTGGTATCGGTGGTACCTATGGTGCTATGCCGGAGCTCTTCTTGAAACTCAATCAATTGATTGCGGAGAAAGACTTGGAGACTGCGCGTGCCTTGCAATTTGCCATCAATGGCATTATTGGAGTCTTGACGTCTGCTCATGGAAACATGTATGGCGTCATTAAAGAAGTCTTGCGGATCAATGAAGGTCTAGAACTGGGATCTGTTCGGAGTCCATTAAGTCCAGTAACTGAAGCGGACCAGGAAGTGGTTCAAAAAGCTGCTAGCTTAATCCGTGAAGTCAAGGAACGTTTCCTTTAAAAAAGAGTGTAAATCGGAAAGGAGAGGTGTATGGCCTATTACCTAGCGATTGATATCGGTGGGACCAATATCAAATATGGTCTGATTGATGAAGCAGAGAATTTGATTGAGTCGCATGAAATGCCGACAGAAGCTGAAAAAGGGGGACCTGGGATTCTAGGGAAAACCAAAGCTTTAGTAGAATCTTACCTCGAAGAAAATACCATCCTCGGAGTCTGTATTTCGTCAGCTGGGATGGTTGATCCCGATAAGGGGGAAATCTTTTATGCAGGCCCTCAGATTCCTAATTATGCAGGAACTCAGTTCAAAAAAGAAATTGAAGAGACCTATCATATCCCCTGCGAAATTGAAAATGATGTCAACTGTGCTGGTTTAGCAGAAGTCATGTCAGGGAATGGCCAGGGTGCTCAAGTTGCCGTCTGTTTAACGGTCGGTACTGGCATTGGTGGTTGTCTCTTGATCAATGGGGAGATTTTCCATGGTTTTAGCAATTCTGCCTGCGAGGTAGGTTACCTTCATCTTCAAGATGGCGCCTTCCAAGATTTGGCCTCGACGACAGCTTTGGTTGAATATGTTGCCAAGCAGCATGGGGATCCTGTCAAACAATGGAGTGGTCGTCGCATTTTTAAGGAGGCGACTCAAGGAAATACCATCTGTATGGCAGGAATTGATCGCATGGTTGATTACCTGGGCAAGGGGCTTGCCAATATCTGTTATGTTGTCAATCCTCAAGTAGTCATTCTTGGTGGTGGAGTCATGGGACAGGAAGCCATTTTGAAACCAAAAATTTCAGCTGCCCTCAAAGACTCCCTCGTTCCAAGCCTAGCGGACAAAACGCAATTGGAGTTTGCGCATCATCAAAATACGGCAGGGATGATAGGAGCTTACTACCATTTCAAACAACAACAAGCCAGACGGAATTAAAAAAAATGCTCACCACTTAGGTGAGCATTTTTTGAATGTAGACAAACTATTGTTTTACATAAAACGGCTAGATAATTTTCAAAAAATGACTTATATTTATAGTCATTTAAGAAGATGAAAAAACTTTCCGCTGTGAGAAAAGTTCCTGAAACACAAGTGTTTCAGGAACTCGGGAGTTTTGGAACCTTAGGTCCAAAACTAAGTCATGGAACTTCTTCGAAGTTCGCTGACGTCCGTACTCACCTAAGGAAAATTTTTTAGAAGACTTTATTTCAATCTGAAACGCTCACCTAAGCAGTAAGTATTTTCTATTGAAAAGAAAAACCATGTTGCAGAGAAAAGGATTCTCAGCTCCTGGTGATAAATCAGAAGACTAGCGTCTACGTGAATCGTAGCCATTGAGTTTTTTGTTTTCCCAATAGCTATTGAAAATTCTTTCTTTACGTTCCCGATCCATTTCGAGAAAGTGAGCATAGATTAAATCAATCGTGGTTAAGAAGGGAAGGGTTGCCGTAATACGGTCGATATAGGTGCTTCCAGGTAGGGGAGCAACTGGTAAAATTTCCGTAAAGTCATCTTTGATAGCGTCTGGTTGAGCAGTAAGAAGAACGGTTTTTGCCCCCATTTCTTTAGCATCCAGAAGGCTGTGGATAATCGAGCGGGTAGTTCCCGATAGAGAGAAGGCAATGACCAGGCAGGATTTATCCAAGATACTGGTCGTCCATGCAAAGCCGTCTTGATCGGTTAGGGCCTCGCAAACAACGCCCAGTCGAAGGAAGCGAAGTTTCATCTCGGAGGCGACTAGCCCTGAGCTTCCTTTTCCAAAGAAGTAGACCCGATCTGCTTGAGTGATTAAGTTGGCGACTTCTTTGATTTGGTCATCTTTTGCTAGGGTTTCTGTAGCCTGAAGGACCTGCTGGTAGCGACGCAAGACATCTTGGGTTAATTCGTCGTGCAGGGATTGTTGCTTTTGAGATTTGGTTTCTTCGTTAAAGTGATATATAAATTCACGGTAGCCTGTGAAGCCACACTTTTGGGAAAAACGGGTCAAAGCAGCTTTTGATACATGCAAAAGTTCCGTCACTCTAGACGAGGAAAGAGAGTGTTGCTGCGCTTCAGGAGATAAAAAATAGCGGGCAATGTCTAACTCTAGCTCCGTCATTTCTTCTTGATGGCTCTTAATAATGCTTCTGAGATCATGATCTTGTTTCACAGCGGTCCTCCTTTCAACTGTTGTTACACCTGGAGAAAATCCTATAATATATTTCACAGTATAACATAAAAAGCTGTGATATACAAGGAATACGACCAGTGAACGACTGAAAGAAGGAACAGAATCCACATCTTTTTTGAAACAATTTTGTTATAAAAATAACCTCTGGAAACAAAGGAAAGACGCTGAAAAAAGTTGATGAAATATGTTATAATTTACACAAGAATTTGTTCCTTCTCGTAAAGGAAGAGGTAAGGAGGTGGAGTGATGGCCAACGCAACTCTCGAAATGATGCAAGAGATTGAAATGGCGGCAGAAGCCGTTGTCGCAAGTTACGAGGATCAGGTCCAAAATTTGCGCCAACAGCTAGGTGATCACCTACAGGAGGTAGCAGCATCCTATGACAAAGAGACCGCTAAGCTAGTCGCAGAGCGGGAAGAGTCCTCGAAAGCGACGATTGCTAGCTTGGAAGCAGACCTGGCAGTGACCAGTCAACGCAATGACGAAAAGGTGCAGCAAGCTATGACAGATAAGCGCGCGAGCTTTGGTAGACGAAATTGAGAAAAGGTGGTAGCAACCTATGGCAATTAGTCCAATGCAACACCTTTTCTCTGGTCTTGCCCACAAATCTAATGGACGAGCTTCTCTTGTCTCTCCAGTCAGAGGAGTCGGTCCAAATTTATGATTTGAGCGAGCAAGAGGATTGGCAAGTTGCTTTTCAGACGAGTGATGGGTCCAAAGGATCAGCTCTAAGAATGGATGAACTAAGACGTCGGGAAGAGCAGTTAGAAAAGGCCATACAGGCCCTGGAGCCTTTTATTCCTCAGAAGAAGGGATTAGAAAAACTAAAAGAAGCTCCCTTGTCCTTGTCTTTTCACGATTTAGAGTTTCATGGGGTCATCCGTGATGAGCAACGTCTTTTACAATCCGTACAAAAACAATTGGCTGTCTTAGCAAAGGCTCGGGATCGCATCCAGCAAGCCCAAGAGGAAATCGCCTCTTTAGAAAAATGGGCTACCTTGACGACAACACCTGACCAGCTCAAGCGTTTCCGTTATGTTCGTGGCTTAATCGGTACCATTCCGAATAGTGAACAGGATCAGGCGCGACAAGCCTTACTGGCTCATCCAGATGTAGAAGTTGATGTGGTCTTCAGCTCGGAAACGGAGCATGGGGTAGTAGTCTTGTATAAGTCTGGGGATTTAACAGACCTTCAAGATACGCTGACTAGTTCGCATTTCAAAGAGTTTGACTACCAAGGAGAGACCCTACCAAAAGAACGTTTGGAGCAACTCAAGAGAGAGATCAAAGAAAAAGGTGCTGTCGAAGCAGCTACGTTGGAAACGCTCAGTCAAGCCAAGGAAGACCTTAATCAACTCAAGTACCAACTCGATTATGTCTTGAGTCTAGGGGCCCGGGAAGAGGCCAAAGGCTCTCTTGCCAGTACAGCCCATCTAGTCGCATTAGAAGGGTGGATTGAAACTGCTCAACTCGATGCTTTAAAAGCCAAACTTCAAAAGGAGTTTGGGAACCAAGTCGTCTTGCAGACACGTGAAGTCGCTCAAGAAGAATGGGACCAGGTACCCATCAAGCTGAAAAACAATGCCTTGGTGGAGCCCTTCGAGTTAGTGACAGAAATGTATGCTCTGCCCAAGTATTACGAGAAAGATCCGACACCGATCGTTTCGCTCTTCTACTTTGTTTTCTTTGGCATGATGGTCGCAGATATCGGCTATGGTCTCTTGTTGACGCTGGCAACTGGCTTTGCTCTAAAGGCCTTCCAGCTTCAGCCGAGCGTAGCAAAAAACCTTCGCTTTTTCTGCCTTTTAGGAATCTCGGTAGCCCTTTGGGGAGTCGTCTATGGTTCCTTCTTCGGCTTTGAGATGCCCTTTGCTTTGATCAGTACGACGACCAATGCTATGACCATCTTAATCCTATCGGTTGTCTTTGGTTTCTTCACCGTTCTGGTCGGCCTTTTCCTAGGAGGGATGAAAAACGTTCGCCTGAAGGACTACACGGAAGCCTACAATGCAGGCTTTGCCTGGGTCTTGATCTTATTGGGCTTGATGCTCTTAGCAGTCGGAAACATCCTACCAGGTTTATCCTATCTAGTCCCCATTGGCCAGTGGCTAGCCATTCTCAATGCGATTGGCATTTTGGTTGTGTCCATTGTCAGTGCCAAGAAATTATCAGGACTTGCAGCAGGTATCTTTAATCTTTACAACGTCAGTGGCTATGTCGGAGACTTGGTCAGCTTTACTCGTTTGATGGCGCTTGGTTTATCAGGGGCCAGCATCGGGTCGGCCTTTAACCTGATTGTCAATCTCTTCCCAACCCTGGGACGATTCACCGTCGGCCTTGTCCTCTTTGTCCTCCTTCATGCCATCAACATGTTCCTGTCCTTTTTATCAGGCTATGTGCATGGAGCACGTTTGATCTTTGTCGAGTTCTTTGGCAAGTTCTACGAGGGTGGTGGCAAGCCCTTCCGACCTCTAAAACCGTCGGAACGCTATGTCAAAACGAAAAAATAATTCAGTAAATCAATCATAAAAAATTTTATAGGAGTATATTCATGGAATCTTTAGCTTCATATTTCTCAACCCATGGGGGTGCCTTCTTTGCAGCACTTGGTGTAGCCATTGCAGTGGCTCTTAGTGGAATGGGTTCAGCCCTCGGTGTTGGTAAGACTGGTCAGACGCTGCACTCTTGAAAGAACAACCAGAAAAAAATTTGCCCAAGCCTTGATCTTGCAATTGTTGCCAGGTACACAAGGTTTGTACGGTTTCGTTATCGGGATCTTGATCTGGTTGCAAATTAAACCAGATATGGCTCTTGAAACAGGAGTTGCTTACTTCTTCACAGCCCTTCCAGTAGCGATTGTCGGCTATTTCTCAGCGAAACATCAAGGAAATGTCGCAACTGCTGGGATGCAAATCTTGGCAAAACGCCCTGAAGACATGATGAAAGGGGTTATCCTTGCGGCCATGGTTGAAACCTATGCCATCTTGGCCTTCGTTGTATCCTTCCTTTTGACTCTTCGCGTCGGCTAATCTAGACACACCTCAGTCAAAGAAGAGAATGTTCTCTTCGTCTATTATCGGTGGCGAAGAACTCCAAAGGAGGAAATAAAAACAATGACGGATTATTCCCAATTAAAGGATTCCATCCTTGAACAGGCCCATGAAAAAGGTCGGAAATTAGTAGCGGAAGCAACGGCTAAGGTTCAAGAAGAGTCCCAGTTGCAGGAAGCTCGTTTGGTAGAAGAAAAGCTACACCAACGGGCGGTTCAATTGCAGACCATTGAGCGCCGCTTGCAACGTGAAAGCCAACAAATAGAAAATCAAAAGCGCCAATCAACATTGGTCACCAAGCAACGGGTCTTAAAAGAGTTGTTTGCGGATGCCTACCAGAAAATGGCGACTTGGTCACGCCAAGAAGAGCTCGCATTTCTGCATCGCGTTCTTCCTCGCTATGCAGATCAAGCAATGGTCTTAACGTTTGGTGCTGTGACGGCAGAAAAATTGACAGATCAAGATCGTCAGGATTTGCTAGAGGCCTATCCACAGCTTCAATTAGCGAAAGAAACACTTGCCCAAGAGGCTGGTTTTGTCCTTTCCTTTGGCAAAGTGGATGCCAGCTACCTCTACCGTGATTTGGTTGATGCTGTGCGGGAGGAGCAAAGCTTCCATATGGCAGCTAGCATTTTTAAAGAAGAGAAAAACTAGGAGGGTCTATGAGTGAACGGACGTATTCTCAAGTAAATACCGGGATTAGTGTACGTGAAGCTAGTTTTTTGAGCCCGGCTCAGTTTGATGCCCTTCTGAACAGCTCCGATGCAGAAGCGCGTGCTAATCTCTTGCAAGGGACGGCCTATGCCTTGGAGGCAGATCAACTGCGTCAAGTCCAAGTGGTCGAGCAAGCCTTGATGAAGCACCTTCTAGCAGAGTACGATTGGGCTTATCAGGTAGCTCCGAACCCTGCGGTAGTCGACCTCTTCGCCCTCAAGTACACCTATCACAATCTCAAGGTCTTCTTGAAAGAGCGAGCAACGGGGCGGGATTTGAACTTCCTATTATTGGATGCAGGTCCCTATTCCTTAGCAGTTCTTGAACAAGTAGCCAAGACCTTTTCTTCAGAGAACTGCCCAGAGTTTATGGCTCAAGAAGTCGCAGCAACCTGGCAGGAATATGTCGACTATCAGGATATTCGGGTTCTGGAGATCGGCATGGATCTGGCTTACTTTGATCATCTCAAACGCTTGGCGAAAGATCTGGACCATCCACTTTTAAAATCCTTGGTCACCTTGACCATTGATTGTTACAATGTCATCACAGTTGAACGAGCCCTCAGTTTGAAAAAGCCGAACAGCTTTATGAAGCAACTCTTGTCCGATGCAGGGACCTTCTCAGCAAGAGAAGTCATCCAGTGTGTCGAGCAGGGCAACCTCATCAGTTGGTTCCAACAAGTCAATCCCTTGCCTTATGATGTGGAATTGACACAGTACGAAGAACAGATGCGATCTGGCAGAGTAACCGCCGAGACAGTGGAATACCTGGAGCATGTGCTTAAGTACCGAATATTGGAACAAGCTTCCTTTGAGATAGACGGGCCCTTGCCTTTAGCTCGCTATCTCTTTGGAAAAGAGCTGGAGGTGAAGAACCTTCGTTTGGTCTTGACGGGTCTGGATAATCAGCTCCCGATTGACAAAATAAAAGAAAGGATGAGACCAATCTATGGCCAGTAAAACGCAAAAAATTGCCGTTGTGGGAAACCGTGATGCCATCCTTCCTTTTCAAATGATTGGCTTTCAGACCTTTCCTGTAGCAGAGGCTCAGGAAACCATCAATACCTTACGTCACTTGAGCCAAGAAGATTTTGGCATCATCTATCTGACGGAGGATATGGCTCAGGAAATCCCAGATACCATTGCCCACTATGATCGCTAAGTAACCCCAGCCGTCATCTTGATCCCTACTCATAAGGGAACGACTGGACTGGGGCGGCAGCGAATTCGGGACAATGTCGAAAAGGCAGTAGGACAGGATATTTTATGAGAACAAATGAATTTGGCCAAGCGATTGGCGATGCACTGCCGGATTTTACTCCGGGGCGTCTGCCATCTATTGAGCGGATCGAAGGTCGCTATACCGTGATCGAGCGCCTCTCAAAAGAAAAACACGGAGCAGATCTTTATCAGGTCTACGGACCAGCCTCTCCCGCAACGATGTGGACCTTTCTATTCAAAGGCCCTGCCCGCAATGAAGAGGAGTGGGACCGCTTATTGGATGATCTCATGACAGATCAAGGTCGCTTTTACTATGCGATTGAAGACAAAGATTCAGGCAAGGCTTTGGGGACTTTCTCTCTCATGCGGATCGATCAAGCTAACCGAGTGATCGAAGTCGGAGCAGTGACTTACTCACCAGCGCTCCAAAAAACACGCATGGCTACAGAAGCCCAGTATCTCTTAGCGCGCTACGTGTTTGAAGATTTAGGCTACCGCCGCTATGAATGGAAATGTGATGCCCTAAACCAAGCATCTCGCAAAGCAGCTGAGCGCTTAGGGTTCACCTATGAAGGCTGTTTCCGTCAGGCTGTTGTTTATAAAGGTCGTACCCGTGATACAGACTGGTTGTCCATCATTGACCAAGAATGGCCAGCTATTAAACAGCGCTTCGAAGCTTGGTTGGATCCAAGCAATTTCGATGCCAATGGCCAACAAAGGCAAGCTCTAAGAGAGATAGCACAAAAGTAAAACAAAGAAACAAAGGATTCCCAGGAGGAATACATGACTCAAGGAAAAATTATTAAAGTTTCTGGTCCCTTGGTGGTCGCATCAGGGATGCAGGAGGCCAATATCCAAGACATTTGCCGGGTCGGCGATCTTGGTTTGATTGGCGAAATTATTGAGATGCGGCGGGATGAAGCCTCTATCCAAGTATATGAAGAAACGTCAGGAGTCGGACCAGGTGAACCAGTGGTAACAACCGGAGCTCCCCTTTCTGTCGAGTTGGGACCTGGTTTGATTTCTCAGATGTTTGACGGGATCCAACGTCCCTTGGAACGCTTCCAAGAAGTCACCGCCAGTGACTTCCTTATTCGTGGGGTGCAAGTTCCCAATCTAGACCGCGACACCAAATGGACCTTCGAGCCAAGTGTGGCAGAAGGAACAGAGGTAGTTGCCGGAGACATCATCGGTACAGTTCAGGAGACCAATATGGTGGAGCACCGTATCATGGTACCGTTTGGTGTTAGTGGACGTGTGACCAAGATCGCAGCAGGTTCTTACACAGTGGAAGAGTCAGTTTATGAGATCGAGCAGGCAGATGGTAGCCTCTTTACTGGTACTTTGATGCAAAAATGGCCGGTTCGTCGAGGCCGTCCTTTTGCACAAAAACTGATTCCAGTAGAGCCTTTGGTTACAGGCCAACGGGTCATCGATACCTTCTTCCCTGTGACTAAGGGTGGGGCTGCAGCTGTTCCTGGTCCTTTCGGAGCTGGAAAGACAGTTGTGCAACACCAGGTGGCCAAGTTTGCCAATGTAGACATCGTAATTTACGTTGGTTGTGGGGAACGTGGAAATGAAATGACGGACGTTCTGAATGAGTTTCCAGAGTTGATCGATCCAACGACCGGTCAATCCATTATGCAACGGACGGTTCTAATCGCCAACACTTCGAACATGCCAGTAGCGGCGCGGGAAGCTTCCATTTACACAGGGATTACCATTGCCGAATACTTCCGTGATATGGGCTATTCAGTTGCCATCATGGCCGATTCGACATCGCGCTGGGCGGAAGCTCTTCGTGAAATGTCTGGTCGTCTAGAAGAAATGCCAGGGGATGAAGGCTACCCAGCCTATCTTGGTAGCCGGATTGCTGAATATTACGAGCGTGCAGGTCGGGTTAAGACACTCGGAACCACTGCGCGTGAAGGTTCGATTACCGCCATCGGTGCCGTTTCCCCTCCAGGTGGAGACATTTCGGAGCCGGTGACCCAAAATACGCTGCGGATCGTCAAGGTCTTCTGGGGACTAGATGCTCAGTTGGCGCAACGCCGTCACTTCCCAGCCATCAACTGGTTGAGTTCTTATTCCCTTTACCAAGATGAAGTGGGCCAATATATCGATCAGCATGAGCAGATTAGCTGGGCAGAAAAAGTGACCCGCGCCATGAACCTATTGCAAAAAGAGAGTGAATTGCAGGAGATCGTGCGTTTGGTTGGTCTGGATTCCCTGTCTGAGAAAGACCGCTTGACCATGAATGCGGCCAAGATGATCCGCGAAGACTACCTGCAACAAAATGCCTTTGATGAGGTCGATACCTATACTTCCTTCAGCAAGCAGGTGGCCTTGTTGACCAACATTTTGACTTTTGACCAAGAAAGTCAAAAAGCGTTGGAATTGGGAGCTTACTTCACAGAAATCATGGAAGGAACTGTAGATCTTCGGGACCGCATTGCCCGGAGCAAGTTCATCCATGAGGATCAGTTGGCCACCATACAAGCTTTAAAAGAAGAAATCGTAGAAACCCTACACCAAATCGTCTCAAAAGGAGGAGTAGACAATGAGCGTGATTAAAGAATACCGTACTGTCAGCGAAGTTGTTGGCCCCTTGATGATTGTCGATCAGGTCGAAGGGGTTCACTACAATGAGCTGGTAGAAATCAAGCTTCATGACGGAACGACCCGCCAGGGACAAGTCCTCGAAGTCCAAGAAGATAAGGCCATGGTCCAGCTCTTTGAAGGATCTAGCGGAATCAACTTGGAAAAAGCCAAAGTCCGCTTTACGGGACGTCCCCTAGAACTCCCAGTGTCTGAAGACATGGTGGGACGCATCTTTAACGGGATGGGCAAACCCATCGATGGTGGTCCAGAGATTATCCCAGAGAAGTACTTGGACATTGATGGGCAAGCCATTAACCCTGTTTCGCGGGACTATCCGGATGAATTTATCCAGACAGGGATCTCAGCCATTGACCATTTGAATACCCTAGTTCGGGGGCAAAAGCTTCCAGTCTTCTCAGGTTCTGGTCTTCCTCACAAGGAGTTGGCTGCTCAGATTGCTCGTCAAGCGACGGTGCTTAATTCGGAAGAAAACTTCGCCGTGGTCTTTGCGGCTATGGGGATTACCTTTGAAGAAGCCGAGTTCTTTATGAACGACCTTCGGGAGACAGGTGCGATTGACCGCTCTGTTCTCTTTATCAACCTAGCTAATGATCCAGCTATCGAGCGGATTGCCACTCCTCGGATCGCCTTGACCGCTGCCGAATATTTGGCCTATGAAAAAGACATGCACGTCTTGGTTATCATGACCGATATGACCAACTACTGTGAAGCCCTTCGGGAAGTCTCTGCTGCCCGCCGGGAGGTTCCAGGACGTCGGGGCTATCCAGGTTACCTTTATACTAACCTTTCAACCCTCTATGAACGTGCAGGACGCTTGGTTGGAAAGAAAGGATCTGTGACCCAAATTCCGATCCTCTCCATGCCAGAAGATGACATCACCCACCCAATCCCTGACTTGACAGGCTACATCACCGAAGGTCAGATTATTCTGTCCCGCGATCTCTACAATAGTGGTTACCGCCCACCGATCAATGTTCTTCCATCCCTTTCCCGTTTGAAGGACAAGGGTTCTGGTGAAGGCAAGACTCGGAAAGACCATGCGGCGACCATGAACCAGCTCTTTGCGGCCTATGCCCAAGGGAAACAAGCCAAAGAATTAGCCGTGGTGCTCGGAGAATCCGCCTTGTCCGATACCGACAAACTTTATGTCAAATTTACGGATCGCTTTGAGAAGGAGTACATCAACCAAGGCTTTACCACCAATCGGACCATTCAAGAAAGTCTGGATCTAGGTTGGGAATTGCTGGCTATCCTGCCACGGACAGAGCTCAAGCGGATCAAGGATGACATGATTGACGAATACCTCCCAAAAACTTCTCAGGAAGCACAAGCCTAGGAGTAGAAAGGAGGAAGTCAGATGGCACGATTAAATGTCAAACCCACTCGGATGGAGTTAAACACCCTCAAAGAGCGTCTGAAAACGGCAACCAGAGGACATAAACTTCTCAAGGACAAACGAGACGAGCTCATGCGACGCTTCATCGAATCGGTCCGTGAAAATGACCGCCTCCGTCAGAAGGTTGAGGCAGCTCTCATTGGCAATATGCAAGAGTTTGTCCTGGCTAAATGTCTGGAAAATGACCTCATGGTCCAGGAAATCTTTGCAGTTCCGACGCGGGAAGTCAGCCTGCATATCGAGACGGAGAACATCATGAGTGTGCGTGTGCCCAAGATGCATGCCCATATTGACAATCCATATGGAGACGATGAGGGAGACGTGGTCTACAGCTATGTGGCTTCTAATAGCCAGATGGACAACACCATTCAAGAAATGGAAGAGCTCCTTCCAGACCTGTTGCGCTTAGCAGAGATTGAAAAAACTTGTCAGCTAATGGCTGATGAGATTGAAAAAACGCGTCGTCGGGTCAATGGATTGGAATATGCGACCATCCCAGATCTCAAAGAAACCATCTATTATATCGAAATGAAACTCGAAGAAGCCGAACGCGCCAACCTGGTCCGAATGATGAAGGTCAAATAAGATACAAAGCCGTTAAGCAACTTAAAGGAAAATAGAAAATCCAACGACGAAGAATCAGCTTCTAGTTGGATTTATCTTTTTCCAAAGAGTTGTAGGCGTGTTCAATTAATAAGATACAAGCCGTTAAAAACAGCACCCCAAGTGATGTCTACAAGACACGAACTTGGGGTGTTTTTTAGCTTTTATTCAACTGAAAAATCTTTCAAAATTCCCTCGTTCATGGCTTTCAAAGGCTTCTGATACAATGAATTTGTTTGAGTATCCAAATAGTACTAACTGTCATTAATTGTTAAGAGAATGTAACAAGAAAGGGCTAATGTTACAAATTAGGGTCAGTTAGATTAAAAGAAAAGAAGAGCCATTTTAAAGACAAATAATGTGGTAGAATATTAAATGTATCTGTCTGGAGATAAATCTCCGATAATAAGAAAACGAGGAAAGAACGTATGAAGAAAGTAAATAAAAAGGCTTTAATTGCGTCGACTGTTACTATGGCGGTCTTGCCATTTACAACTGGTAAAGCAGAATCAAATGGGGATTGGGTTGCCCGTTCTGTAGATGAAATTCGTGCAGATATTTCAACTTCAGAAAACAAACAAACCTACACCATCAAATATGGGGATACCCTAAGCACGATTGCGGAAGCTTTGAATGTTGATGTAACTGTTTTGGCAAACTTGAACCAAATCAGCAACATTGATTTGATTTTCCCAGGAACTGTCTTGACAACAACTGTCAATGATCAAAACCAAGTAACAGGTGTAGAAATCCAAACTCCTACAGCAGGAAATGCTGATGCAACTGTGACAACTTCTGCTGATTTGACAAACAACCAAATCAAAGTGGACAACCAAACTGTTGCAGTGGGTGATTTGACAAAACCAGTAGCAGATGAAAGCAACCAAGCTGTAGAACTCCCTCAAGCACCTGCAGTTGTAGCAGCAGTGGCAGAGCAAGTATCAGAAAGCTTGCCAACTCCAGAAGCACCAGCTGAAACACCTGCCCCAGCTGCTCCAGTAGCAGAGGAAGCCCCAGCACCAGTTGTTGAAGAAGCACCTACGCAACCTGCTGTAGCGCCAGCTGAAGTAGCGGCTCCTGTAGAAGCACCAGTTGTTGAGGAAGCCCCAGCGACTCCAGTAGCTGAACCAGCTCCAGTCGTAGAAGTTCCAGCAGAACCAGAAGTTACTGCGGTTGCTTCAACACCACAATATGGTGCCCCAGCACCAGTTGTTGATACTACAGCTTCAACTCCTTCAACAGCAACTCCAACTTCAAATGAAGGTCTTCGACCTCAAACAATTAAATTCAAAGAACAAGTGATTAATGAACTTGGCTTGACTGATATCGGTGGTTACCGTCCTGGTGACCCAGAAGATCACGGTAAAGGTCTTGCGGTCGACGTTATGGTTCCAGAAAGTTCAGAGATTGGTGATCGAGTAGCTCAATATGCAATCGATCACATGCAAGAAATGGAATTTCTTACATCATCTGGAAACAACGTTTCTATGCTCCAGTAAATAATATTTATGGACCAGCAAACACTTGGAATGAAATGCCAGACCGTGGTAGCGTAACAGAAAATCATTACGACCACGTACACGTATCATTCTACGAATAATCAAGTTATACCAAAGAATCAGGAATGTCCTGATTCTTTTTTCGTATAAAAAATAGATCCCATTGCTCAATGGGATCTAGCGGATTAAAGGATGATATCAGATTTTTCAACTTGATAGAGAGCCATACTCATAAACAAAGCAACAACAAGAAGAATAAGAATCCCGGGTGTCCAAGAGTGGAAGATTTGTTGGCTTGAACCAAATAAGATAGGTCCAAGTGCAGCAAAGACGTATCCTCCCGTTTGAGCTAGTCCAGAGAGCTGAGCAGTTTTCTCAGGAGAGCTAGACTTCATGGAGAAGGTAACCATGAGGTAAGGGAATAAGATACTCGTAAAACTTCCGATCAAGATATTCAGGATCAACCAGTAAATGAAGTTGTCTGTATTTAGTAACAGCATGGCTATTCCAGTAAAACCAGCCAAAACAGTCGTTATCAGCATGATGCGACGGTTTCGTTCAGAAAGGCTGGTGGTGAGACTTGGGATGGTCATAGAGAAGGGAAGACTCATCAGGGTGAATACAGATGCTAAAATTCCTGCATTGGCTTGACTGATGCCGGCTTGGGTCGCCATGGTAGGAAGCCAGGTCATCGTGGTATAGAACAAGAGAGATTGTAGACCACAGAAGAGCATGATAGCCCAGACCTTAACATTCTTATACCAGCTAGTCTTATTTCATTAGAAGAGGAGCTTTTTTTCAAATAATGATTATGACGAGCATTGGGGAGCCAGATCACAAGTGCAAGCGCACAGACAACTGTCAGAACCCAAACCAGACCTTGCCAAGAGGTGGCTTGAGTGATAGGAACAGCGACAGAAGAAGCTACCGTAGTAGACAAGCCCATTGCAGTGATATAGAGGGTTGTTAAGAAGCCAAGACGTTTTGGTTCATTAGCTTGGATCAAGCTTGGTAGAAGGACATTGATAAAGGCAATAGCAGCACCAATCAAAAGAGTTCCCACATAGAGGAGAGGCAGATTGATGGTGCGTAGAGCAGATCCAATCGTCATCAGAATCAAAACTCCAAGAAAGAGTCGCTCAATCCCAAATCGTCTCGCCCAGCTAGTAGCAAAAGGAGAGAAAATAGCGAAGGTTAAGAGGGGCAGACTCGTCAAGAGGCCGAGAGAACTCACCTCGACACCAAAGCTAGCAGCAATATCTGATAAGACAGTGGAGAGGGTCGTAAATGGGGCCCGCAAGACCACTCCTAGTAAAAGGATCCCTGGAATGAGAAAACGTGAATGGTTTTGTTTCATAATGTACCTCCTTGTTCGAAAATGAACAGCATCCGTATCATTATAGCACAAGAACTTGGAGGAGGCAAAAAGAATTATCGGGGAATAAAGCCCGTAAAATAGCTATTTTGCCTACAAATATAGGAAATAATAGAAAGATAGAGCTGAAAAAAATTTTTGAAGGTTTTAAAACTTTCTTCACACATACTTTTTATAGGAGTCTAATTATCTTCGCTCAAACTGCGTCAACGTCCCTAAACTCGCCGATGCTCGTAAAAAAATAAGGAACGTAGTTCTCACTGTCGTTCGAACTGCATCAATGTACCTAAGCTAACTAACGTTCGCTAAGGTACATAGAAAAAGCCACCGGATTTGGTGGCCTTTATGGGAGATTATTATGAAAAAGTTTAGGATTTTCTATCAAACAAAGTTAGGAGGTCTTCATTTGATGGTATTAGTATAAATCGGAAAACTTAAAGAAAACTTAAGATACCTTCCTGTAATTATAAATCAGTCTTAAGACGGATGGTTTGATTTGTAGCTGTCATTCAATCTCATTCTAGGTGAACTTGCATTATTGTCAGAATTGTGAGAAAATAGTCTTCATTAAAGGAGGGAAAGGATAGCGAGATGAGAGAGGATATCAAGATTAACGACCGTGCCCTGGCACTGGAGAAACAATTGATTGAGAAGTTAGAGCTTGTGTTTGATACCGATGTTGAGTTGGACGTCTACAACCTCGGTTTGATTTATGAGTTGGATCTGGATGAGGAAGGGACTTGCAAAGTAGTCATGACCTTTACCGATACCGCTTGCGACTGTGCGGAAAGTTTGCCTATCGAAATCGTCGCCCGCCTAAAAGAAATTGACGGTATTGAAGACGTCAAAGTAGAAGTAACCTGGTCACCCGCTTGGAAAATTACACGGATCAGCCGGTATGGGCGCATCGCCCTTGGGCTTCCCCCACGATAAAAAAGTTCTTCTTCCTGAATACAGAGAAGAAGATTTTTTTATCCTTGATTCCCCCCAAAAAACAGGTCCTAGTATTACTGGAAAGACCTGTTTTGTTTTCTATTCATCTTGTTTTTTCAATACAAGCGCACTTCCTGCACCCGCAAAGGCTAAACCTGCCACAAGAAGGCCAGTACTGATGACTTCTCCGGTAGAAGGAAGTCCTTTTTTCGGTTCTTCTTTTGGTTTTTCACCTGGAACAGATGTTTTCGGTTTTTCCATTGAAGGTGGCGGTGTATTTCCTTTTGGAGGCGTATTTGGAGTCTTTTCATTTGTGAAAAGTCCCTTGTCCACTACAAGATCTGCCGCTCTATTAAAGTCACTTGCTGCAACCTTAATCGTATCTGTTGAAAGTTGATAACCGATTGGTGCTGTGAGTTCCTTGATCACATAGTCCTTAGTTGCAAGACCTACGAAGCGAACCAAACCAGTGGTGTCTGAGGTAGCCGTTGCTTGACCTTCCCCGTATGGATTGGCAACTGGGGTCACGCCATCTGCCTCAAAGAGACCGAAGACTGCACCAGCCAAAGCTTTCCCACGACTATCAACCTTGTGCAATTGAATCGAATAGAGTTTTGTTTTTGGTTTATCCACTGTTGGTGGTGTTGGCGGAATTTCAGTAAATGGTTTATTGACCACATTTCCCTTATCCACTACAAGATCTGTCGCGGCATCAAAATCGCTGGCTGCTACCGTAATAGCATCCTTCGCGATTTGATAGCCTGCAGGTGCTGTCAGTTCCTTGATTACATAATCTTTGGCTTCAAAGCCGATAAAGCGAACCAAACCATTAGCATCTGAGGTGGCTGTTGCTTGACCTTCCCCGTATGGGTTGGCAACTGGAGTGACACCGTCTGCCTCAAAGAGACCAAAGACTGCGCCAGCTAGAGCAGCTCCCTTGTCATCAACTTTATGCAATTGAATCGAATAGAGCTTCAATTCCGGTTTGTCCACTGTTGGTGGTGTAGGCGGAATTTCGGTGGTAATAACATTGTTGACTACATTTCCCTTATCCACTACAAGGTCTGTCGCGATATCGAAATCGCTGGTTGCTACATTGATCGTGTCTGTTGAACGTTGATAACCTGCAGGTGCTGTCAATTCCTTGATCACATAGTCTTTGGCTTCAAAGCCGATAAAGCGAACCAAACCAGCCTCATCTGAGGTGGCCCTTGCTTGACCTTCACCATATGGGTTAGCAACTGGAGTCACGCCGTCTGCCTCAAAGAGACCAAAGACTGCGCCGGCTAGAGCAGCTCCCTTGTCATTGACCTTATGCAATTGAATCGAATAGAGCTTCAATTCCGAGTTGTCCACTGTTGGTGGTGTCGGCGGAATTTCGGTGGTAACAACTTTGTTAACAAAATTTTGCTTCTCTCCATCGATGGCCACTTGGGCTTGTAATTGGCCAGATGCATCTTTTGTGACCGTCACTGTTACCTTCACTTCTTCTGCATCATACTGGACTTTTTCGTCAGTTCCCTTGACTTCTGAGACGGTAAAATGATAGGTTCCTTCTTTGGTAAAGCCTAGGTTTAAAGGTAACCTTACCGTTTTTATTTTTAACGGTCTTAAGGACTTTCCCCTTCTTATCTTTTAATTCAAAACTGAATTGACCGTCCTTGAGTTCTCCACCCAGGAGTTGTTTCTCAAGCTCGATAGTCGCTTTAGCTGGCTCGAGTTTTTTATTGATCACTTCTTTACGAATCACATGATCTTGAGTATCTGCCTGATGAATCGTTATTTCTTCATCTGACAAGGCATAACCAGCTGGAGCTTTGGTTTCTTTGATGGTGTATGTTTCTTCGTCTAGTTGATCAAAGGTTACTAAACCATTGGCATCTGAAGTTGCTGTTTGGACAAGCGTACCATTATGATACAGGCCGAATTCAGCGTTAGCTAATGCTTTCTGATCCTCAGACTTTTTGGTCAATTGAACTGTATAAAATTCCTTTGAGCCTCCGCCCCCATTATCTTGATAAACAACAGGGTATCTTGAGGTATAAGCATATCCGGAATCCAAGTCCATCCGTGCATCGTTATTCAGAGTGATTCCGCTTGTATGTTTTCCAGTCAGCTTCACATCGTATTTTACATAGTAGCCTTTGTTTGGATCAAACGGGGTAAAGCGCAAGGAGAATGATTTCCCATCTGCAGAAAATTGAGGAGCATAACTTGCGGTCACATCTTCTGCCCAACCAAGTCGAAGAGAATTATCTGATGTGTCTGTATACCAATAACCTGACAAGACTTGGAAGCTAGATGGATCAATCCTTGCATTATCAAATTGAAGGGTATCACTTACCGTAAATTCCCCAAGATTTGCGTAATTCTGGTTAATGTACAAAATATAATGTAGTTTACTACCATCATTTTCATCTTGCCAACCAGATTTCGCAAAGGTCTGAGGTTCCGTTCCAGCAATTCCTGTATAGTCTACAGTTCCGGCATAATGCGGAGTTTGGTTGACTGTAACGGTTACTGGAATTGATTGCGCATCGCGCACCACATTTCGATCGACTCTCACCGTCATGTGGAAATTACCTGTGAAACCTGTACCTTTGGATACATAATCAGTAAATGTTACGGTTACATTCTTGTTGCTTGCATCTGCAGTAGCAACCGCTACGACCTCTCCATTTGGGTCTAAGATATTGAACTGAGAACCTACAAATACGAGTTCATTTGGCAAAGAGACGGTGATTGTGTCTCCAGGTTGTACCTGACCTCGATTGAATGCAAAATCTGCATTCAGTCGCATATTGGTCCAACCTCCAACGCCCTCTGTTAATTCTCCTCCTTGAGAATTTTGAAGGGTCACATTGGTAAGGACATTATTCACTTCTGCTGCCTTCACCCTTGTGGAGCGAACTCCTAGCGCAATGAGGGAGAAGAGTAAAAAGACTCCCGTTAACGCGAGTAGAATACGACTAAATTTTTTCATTTTAACCTCCCATTATCTACACCTTAATGACGCGTCATCAAGATACAGAAAACACGCCCTAATCGTGTTTTATCAAAATTTAGTTTCATGTCTGAAATTATATAACATTTTTTTAAAAAAAGGAATCCTATTCATAAAAAAAATTCGCAATGTTATCATAATGGATATAGTAGGTGAAAAAATAAAATGAAAACCTTGCCAGCAATTGCTGGACAAGGCTTTTTCAACTATAGTACATTAAGATTTACCAGACTGTTCCATATTCCAGAAGTCTGTCACGGCACCACGAGAGGCTGAAGAAACAATGTGGGCGTATTTACCCAGCACCCCACGGCTATATAGCGGTGGCAAGGTTGTTTCAGCTTTCCGTTTGGCCAACTCTTCATCTGAGACGTGCATGGTGATTTCTTTGGTATCTTGGTCAACTGTTACCAGATCCCCTGTGTGGAGATAGGCGATTGGACCGCCGACCTGAGCTTCAGGCGCAATATGTCCGACAACGAGACCATAAGTACCACCAGAGAAGCGTCCGTCTGTCAAGAGGGCCACCTTGTCCCCTTGGCCTTTCCCAACGATCATAGATGACAAGGACAGCATTTCCGGCATACCAGGACCACCCTTAGGTCCTACGAAACGAACAACAACAACGTCGCCATCCACGATTTCATCCGAAAGAACCGCTTCAATGGCAGCTTCTTCCGAGTCAAAGACCTTAGCAGGACCAGTGATGTTACGAACTTTCACACCTGATACTTTGGCAACCGCCCCTTCTGGAGCCAAGTTCCCTTTCAAGATGATCAATGGACCATCCGCACGTTTTGGATTTTCAAGTGGCATGATGACTTTTTGACCTGGTGTCAAATCAGCAAAGGCTTCCAAGTTCTCAGCTACTGTTTTACCAGTACATGTGATGCGATCCCCATGAAGGAAACCATTCTTAAGAAGGTATTTCATGACAGCTGGCACGCCACCGACATTGTAAAGGTCTTGGAAGACGTATTGACCAGAAGGTTTCAAGTCTGCCAAGTGAGGCACGCGCTCTTGGAAATCGTTGAAGTCTTCAAGGGTCAAATCCACATTGGCCGCATGAGCGATTGCGAGCAAGTGAAGGGTCGCATTGGTGGAGCCACCCAGCGCCATAGTCACTGTAATCGCATCTTCAAAGGCTTCACGGGTCAAGATATCAGATGGTTTCAGTCCCATTTCAAGCATTTTGACAACTGCACGACCCGCTTCTTCGATATCGGCTTTTTTATCAGCTGATTCAGCAGGGTGAGAAGATGAACCTGGCAAGCTCATACCAAGGACCTCAATCGCTGTCGCCATGGTGTTAGCCGTATACATACCCCCACAGCCACCAGGGCCAGGGCAGGCATTACATTCCAGTTGCTTCACTTCTTCAGCAGTCATATCACCGTGGTTCCATTTCCCTATCCCTTCGAAAACTGAAACCAAGTCGATATCCTTGCCGTTCAGATTACCCGGTGCAATGGTACCACCATAGGCAAAAATCGCAGGGATATCCATATTGGCAATGGCAATCATCGAACCAGGCATGTTCTTATCACAACCCCCGATGGCTACAAAGGCATCCACGTTGTGACCGCCCATAGCCGCTTCGATAGAGTCCGCAATGATATCACGAGAAGTCAAGGAGAAGCGCATCCCAGGCGTTCCCCATAGCAATCCCATCCGCAACTGTAATGGTCCCAAATTGGACCGGCCAAGCTCCCTGCATCTTTCACACCTTCTTTGGCCAATTTTTCCAAAAATCATGGAGGTGGATGTTACAAGGGTATTTTTCAGCCCATGTCGAAATCACTCCGACAATCGGTTTTCTCAAAGCTTTTCATCGGTCATTCCCAGTCGCGCGAAGCATGGCACGGTTGGGAGATTTTGACCATGCTATCGTAGACACTACTGCGATGGCGTGTATCTAATTCTGTCATCTGATTCCCTCTCATCGTATTTTTTTATTATTATAGCACAATTTACGGCTCAACGACAGAAGGAAAATTCTTGAATTTTTCAGACAATTCAGCTTGCTCGGTTTCTTGCTAAAATAATTTACAGTTATATCTTGACTTTTTGTAAGCAAAAGTGATATCATTTAGATATCACAAAAGAAAGAAGGGTTCGTCCCATGGAAGAAAAAATTTTAACCCAAAAGAAAAACGGCTTAGCTACTCTTATAGGCTTGCTAGTTGGGGATCTTGTCTTAGTTTTAGCCTTTATTAGTGCGATTGCTAGTCTACCAGAAGGTTTTCCACTTGCGATTGCAGTTATTACCTGTATTTTTCTCTTTATTGCTAGTCTGGTGTGCTATGCGGGGATCAAAATTATTAAACCGCAAGAGGCCTTGGTTTTGACCTTGTTTGGGAACTATATTGGAACCATTCGAGAAGCGGGTATTTACTTTGTCAATCCCTTCTGTGTCGCTGTCAATCCTGCCAATAACACCCGCTTGGGCCAAAGTGGTGATGTCACCACCAAGTCATCCATGTCTGTCAGTAAAACAGCAGAAGGTAACAATATTTCTATCGAGACAGGTAAAAAGAATATTTCCTTAAAAGTGATGACCTTGAACAACTCTCGTCAGAAGATTAATGACTGTTTGGGAAATCCTGTAGAAATCGGTATTGCAGTCACTTGGCGTGTAGTGGATACGGCTAAAGCAGTCTTCAATGTGGATAACTACAAAGAATATCTCTCATTGCAGTGTGATAGTGCTCTTCGTAATATTGTCCGCATCTATCCTTATGATGTAGCTCCTAATGTCGATACGACAGGAGACGGCCAGGCAGATGAGGGTAGCCTAAGAGGCTCCAGTGAAATTGTGGCCAGTCGTATTCGAGAAGAGATTCAAGCACGTGTAAAAGATGCTGGACTCGAAATTCTAGAAGCTCGTATTACCTACTTGGCCTATGCTCCAGAAATCGCAGCTGTCATGCTTCAACGCCAACAAGCTTCTGCCATTATCGATGCGCGGAAGATGATTGTCGACGGAGCAGTTGGGATGGTTGAAATGGCCCTTGAACGCCTGAGCGAAGGAGAGATTGTAGAGCTAGACGAAGAACGGAAGGCTGCCATGGTTTCGAACCTTCTTGTCGTTCTCTGTGGCAATCATGATGCACAACCAATTGTTAATACGGGAAGTCTCTATTAAGAATGGCTGACCAAAAGAAAAAACAGATTCCACTTAGATTGTCAGCCAAGTTATATGCTGCTATCGCATCATGGGCAGAAGATGACTTTCGATCGGTCAATGGGCAGATCGAGTACCTGCTGACAGAATGTGTCAAACAACGAAAAAAGGATGGCAAATACGTTTCGGAAACGATTGATGAGCCATTTGAAATAGACCTTTAAGGAGAACTCCTGTTCCATTTGATGGGGCGGGAGATTTTTTAACAATTTTTTTGTCAAGTAACTTTACTTTTACAAAAAAAGTTTTTGATATACTGTTAAAGTTGATGAAAATCAAACCTAATTGAATTTATATCTTAAAAGGAGAATAACGAAATGGCAGTACCTGCACGTCGCACATCAAAAGCGAAGAAAAACAAACGTCGTACGCACTACAAAGTAACAGCTCCATCTGTAAACTTTGACGAAGCAACTGGAGATTACTCACGTTCACACCGTGTATCACTTAAAGGATACTACAAAGGACGTAAGATCGCTAAAGCTGCATCAGCTGAATAATAGAAGGGAGATACCATGCGCGTAAATATTACACTTGAACACAAAGAATCTGGTGAACGCTTGTACCTTACTTCTAAAAACAAACGTAACACTCCAGACCGTCTTCAATTGAAGAAATACTCACCAAAACTTCGCAAACACGTCGTGTTTACAGAAGTTAAGTAATTAAGTAAGCAAAAGCCTTTGAAATCAACGTTTCAAAGGCTTTTTTCTTTTTGTCAAATGCAGTATATTTCAGTTCAATCACTATCTTTGTCACTACTTTTTTAGATAAATTTCAATGAATATACTAGATTATAGAAAGAATATAAAAAACTATGACTTTCCGAAAAAAGCCTGTCCCCGAAAGTTGGGAATTTGAAACGATGAATATACAAAAACAACCGGAAAAGAAACAGTTCCCAACTAGTTCTTCTCTGGTTGTTTTTTATAAATCATACATAAAATAAACTTTCCTAAAAAAAGAGAACCGGATGACTCTTTTTAAAAAAATCTAATATATATTAATGATTAGTTCACTTTCTATACTGATCTAACATATTGTTGATTGTTTGTTTTAAATCATCTACTAATTTTTGAGGTTTAGTGATCACCAAACTATCTCCCTGACTTAGTAGCCACCTTTTCAGACCTGGAGTATATTGCGTTTCAATCTCCATAACTGTCTGATTCTCTTCTTGACTTAAAATTTTTGTATTGGGAAATTGATCCAGAACAATAGAGGGATCATTGTTAAACTTGAGCCTGATTTTTATGAGAGATCCTGAAAATGCATCAACTTTCATGTTTCTCACATCTCCATCACGAAACTTATTGCGATGGGGTATGTTTGGTTTCTTACTATCGCTTAATTTCCATCTTTTGATACGATCAATTTTAAACGTTGTATATGTCTCATGCTTAAGGTGATATGCAACTAAATAGAAATAGTGAAAATCATAATACATTGAGACTGGGAAAACGATGTGCTTTTTTACAAAATCTGTATAGGGACTTTTATATTCTAATTCAATTACTTGTTCATAAATAATCTTTTCTGAGAGCTCCCATGTTTTTAACTATACGATCTTGCTTGTCAGAGATTGGCTCGTAATTTAATTTTTTTCGCTAGCTATAACTGATTCGATTAATTTTTTTATCGTCTATTGAAAGTGTGTTTAATAAACTATTTATCACTCTATTAAATTCATTTTTTTATTTAATGCTCTGTTTTCCAATAATATTTTAGATATAAATAGTACTTCTTGCTTTTCTACAGTTGATGGTCGATCTATTGAATATTTTTTTATATCTCTATTGTAAACAAGATTACCTAAAAATACTTGAATGAACAGACACAAAATATCTCAAAAATGATAAATCTCTTTGTATTGTTCGTTCATTAACTTCAAATTCATCTGCTAGAGATTTCTTTTTGTAATTTCTCTCCAAAAAAACAAACGTAAAAAAATATATTAAGAGTTCTTTCTTGATCATTCATATTGATTACCCCACATATTAAAAAAATTATAACATACTAACAAACCTTACAAAATTTGTTTTTTTACAATCTTGACAATTAAAAAAAGGACAAATATTGTCTATCTGATCTGATATAATTAACACATAGTGAGTTTCTCACTAATGCTTTTTAGAAAAAAATTTAATTAATATTTTACCTTTACTTAAGGAGTTTGGATCATGAAAGAAATGCAAATTGTTTATCAAGGACAACATCAATCTTTTGAATCTTTATCATATATTGTATTCGATATAGAAACAACCGGATTAAATGCTACTAAAGATGAACTTATTCAAATTAGCGCCGTAAAAAAATTGAAAAAGGGAGAAAATTGATAGTTTCAATGAGTATATTACTCCTTCTCAACCTCTCAGTGATTTTTATAAAAGAAATTACCAATATTACAGATGAAGATATAATGAATTCAAAATCATTACCAGAAGTACTACAAAAACTTTTTTTAGATTTTTGTTCAAGATAGTGTACTTATTGCTCACAATATAACTTTTTGAAATGAAGTTTCTTCAAGAAAAAAACTAAAAAAATTGTCATTACCTGCCATTAGAAAAATACTTATATCGATTCTCTGGAACTCGCTCGCCGTATTTATCCAGATAGAAAAAGACATGGGCTTGTACCACTGATCCGAGATTTTTTTGAACAGTGAAGACTATAGTGGCCAAGGTTGTTTTGGCAGGTGTAAACGCGCTTTGCAAACTGTTTCCTATCATGTTAAAACGAAACCCTAGCCAAATATAATTTTTAAAGAAATTGAACAACTAAATGATTTACCCGTAAAAAAATCTATCTATATAAAAAAATGTAATTCTAGAGTTTTTTTAATCTGTTGTCTTTGAAAAATTCCCTACATTGACAATACTTGCACTAGGTAAATAATAGATTTTTATTTAGGAGAAAATAGATTATTATGAAAAAACAAACTATTGTTTATTGTTATAGGATGACCCATGATTATGGTATAAATCCTTGTGTTTTTACTGAAAATTATGATAAAACACCTCAGCTTCTAAGTGAAGGTGGTTGTATGCAGCAGCTAAGAAGAAACATTAAGAAGAACTGGGCCGATAAAATTAATAATAATGAAGTGGATGCATACATAATGGCGATAGCTGGCCATTCGAAAGATGGTCAACAGTGGAAAGATGACCAAGGCACCTTTATTACCCCCAAATACAATCATTTAATTTTTGTGGCTAAAATTAGTGAAATTATGACTATGGGAGAATATTTAAGATCTCCAAAGTCAGAAAATCGGCGGGATTCGTATACTTATAAATGGATGATTGAGCATGATGGATTGCATAATACTCATTTTATGAATGAGGTGGTTATTCTCGCAGACCGTTTTAGCTATTTTGGAAAATCTCCTCTTGAAATACCGAAGGAAATCCTTTCCTTTTTTCCTATGGGAAGCCGAGCTAGACTAAATGGCAAACCATTTCCGCGATGGAATGCAAAAAATGGGTTTTATAATTCAAATGATCGATTTATGGATACTCTAGAGTTAGCAAATTTTGCTGAGAATTTACTAGGATCACAAAACAAAATTATTGATTTACCATACCATCCATTCTACATAAAAGGAAACAAACTATGAAAATCATTTTATCTAGAAAGGGGTTTGATTCGTCTAATGGAGGAATTCCAAGCCCAATCTTACCTGACGGAACCTTATTATCAATACCAATTCCTGGGAAGTTTGATAACTTATCTTTTGATGATTTAAACTATAACGGGGTTAGTTTCTCAAATATTTTAAGACAATTGAGAGGAAATGAAGATAAGACTAATCATTATAACTGCCATCTTGACCCTGATATAAGAGAAGGTCTGAGAAATGTGCCTGTCTCTGACTGGAAACCTGCATTTGGACAGATTAATAGTTCGCAAGGTTTACTACGAAACCAAAATGTTGCGGTTGGGGATCTCTTCCTATTTTTTGGTTGGTTTAGACAAACCGAAGGAGATATTCAGGATGGAACACTACATTTTAAAAAAGGTTCACCTGATTTAAATATTATTTATGGTTATTTGCAAATTGGTGATCTAACAAATAATCAAGATATATTGAAAAAAAGTTATTCTTTTCATCCTCACTCTAACAATCATCTGATCAATGCTAAATCAAATATGTTGTATATGCCCAGTGATAAATTAGCATTTTCATCTAATTATAAAGGTTATGGAACATTTGATTTTGATGAGAAGAGAGTATTAACCATGAGAGGAAAAAGCAGAAGTGTTTGGAAAGAAATCCCTGCATTAATGCCTGAAAATCTATGTGGTAATCATAGAAATTCTGCTAAAAACGAAGGAATACAATATTCTGGAATATGGCAGGAAAAAGTATTAATGGAGAATAAAATCACAACTAATTGGGCAAAAAGTCTATTTTCGTAATTGGAAGGCAAATTAATACATATTCTAGACATTCCTAATATACCAACACTAGTATAGTCATTACGTATATTAGATGACAAAGAATTATCCAATTTAACACTCCAGCAAGAGGAAACATCCACCAAACTGTTGACCTAAATTGCTATCGGTATAAGAGCGTATTCTTATGAGAACAAGCAAAAACAACCGGAAAAGAAACAGTTCCCAACTAGTTCTTCTCTGGTTGTTTTTCATACTAACGATTTTTCCGACTTAATTGGTAAGAGTACATCACAGGGATAAACACAATGGCGAGGATGACCAGCACCAGCACATAAGAAAGCGCGAATTGAAGGCCAGCTTCCAGTAGGAGGATCAAGCCACCAAGCACCCACAACTTCCCTGCCAAGCGATGGGTTTTGTGCCAGTTATCTTCACTCTGTAAGGTCCAAGGTAGGCGGATTCCAACCGTGTGATTCACTTTCAACTTAGGCATGTAGTTGCCCATGATCACAAAGATGAGTCCTAGCAAAGCCGAAACAAAAACAGATGGATTGGTAGTAGAACCTAGCGCTTTGCTATAGATGAGATAGGAGACGATTAAGGAGACTATTGGAATCAACCAGTAGATTACTTTGACCATTTTCTCATTCATAGTACGGTTCTTAGGATCACGTCCGATCATAAAGATCACAAACAGATGCACCAAGAGAAGGAAAACAGGAAGACCAAACACAGCTAGTGCTTTCGATTGGAAGTTATTGGCCTGACCAGCAGCGTTAAAGTGAATCGAGATTTGGTTAGGCAATTGCGACCAAATCATCAGTCCCCAAAGTATGGGGAAGAGTGTTACGGTAGAAGTTACAGTCAATAGGGTTTTATTCGTTTTCATCAGTAGAGTCTCCTTTCAAATCAACGAGCCAGACCATTAAATCCTCTAAGACTGAAGTATTGAGTTCATAGTAGATAAAATTCTTCTCTTTTTCCTCTCGAATTAAATCTGCCTGCTTGAGTATGCTTAAATGATGGGAAATGGTCGCTCCTGCTACATCAAAGTGGCCAGCGATATCGCCAGCGGATAATTTCCCTGCCTTTAGCAGCTCTAAGATACTTCTTCTTATCGGATTCGATAAAGCTTTAAATGTTTGCGCAAAATTCATTCTCTATCTTCTCCAATCTATTTAGATTTCTTTCTAAATAGATTCTAGTACTTCCAGATAGATTTGTCAACTCTATTTAGAAAAAAATCGAAATAGGTCTGAATTGGATCTCCTTACGACCTGCTAGAAAGATACTATTACTAGTAGGAATGTTGTTTTCGAATACAAAAAACCTCTAGCCATTAGCTAGAGGTTGCGATTTAGTCAGGTTTATTGATTTGAGAGTTTACGTTTCAATAAGATAGCACCTGATAGAACAACTGCTCCTAGGACAATGAATCCAGTAGCGGCAACTTCACCTGTACTTGGGAGAACTTTCTTCCGACCTTTACCGTTGCCATCGCCGGTACCTTCAGTTGTTGAAGATGATGGAGTTGGGTTTGGAGTAGTCGTCACTTTAGTAGTCGGTTCTTCACTTGTAGTAGTTGTTGTAGTCGTGGTTTCGCCTGTAGTAGTAGTTGTAGTCGTGGTTTCACCTGTAGTTGTCGTGGTTGAAGTAGTAGTCGGCTCTTCAGTTGTCGTAGTCGTTGAAGTAGTAGTCGGCTCTTCGGTTGTCGTAGTCGTTGAAGTAGTAGTCGGCTCTTCGGTTGTCGTAGTCGTTGAAGTAGTAGTCGGCTCTTCAGTCGTCGTAGTTGTTGTAGTAGTCGTCGTTGTAGTCGTGGTCGTCGTAGTTGTTGTTTCTTCTTTCGGATTGACGATCGTCTTGGTTACTGAGTGATCGGCTTTGAAATCTTCAGCATTGACTTCGGTATCTGCAGATTTGATGGTGTACCCTGCAGGTGCTTCAGTTTCAGTTAAGATATACTTATCTTTTAACAAGGCATTGACAGTAATGTTTCCATTTTCGTCGGTTACATATTCACCGATGACTTGGTTGTTCGATTGACGTACGACCTTGAATTTCGCACCTTGAAGAGGTTGGTTGGCATCATCTACTTTGTGGATATTGATGGTAAATACATAACCGATACCAGAGCCACCAGCGATTTGTACAGCTGCAGCATTTGTTACGGCTTTGTCATCAATGTTTTTTCCTCTTAAGATGGCATCATTTTTGAGGAATTCACCATCTACAGGTTCGTAGTTGAGCTCAACGTCGTAAGAAATGCGATACTGGTCGTTTTCAGTGATGTCTCCTAAGTCAACTACAAAGGATTGACCGTCTTCACTAATAGTCACCTTGTGTTGGTCAGTGACATCCGTTCGGTTGCTAAATTGCCATTCACCTGCTACAAAGGCAAAGGTACCTTTCAACACCTTGATGCTACCAGGTACATAAGAAGCGTTGGTGAATTTCATATGGTCTTCGATGGTCACGCTATTGATATTTTCTTTGGTCCGGTTGACAGAAATGGTATAGGATACCTTCTTGTGATTGTCTGAATTCACCCAGCTTGTCTTTGTCAAGACTTTGGGATTTCCGTCTCCAATTCCCTTGAAGTTCACTTTGCCGCCGATTTTTAGCTCGTTGTTAATGGTGATTTCAATCGGGATTTCTCCTTTTTCAGGGTGCTTCTGGAAATCAATCCGTGCATAGAAGAAGAAGGAACCGTTTGTGTCAGAGTGTTTTTCAACATAGTCTGTATAGGTGAGGGAAATCGATTTTTTTGCAGCATCTACGGTTGCATGAGCGATGATCTCGTTGGTATTAACATCTCGAATCTCGAAGCTGTCTGAAGAAATGATGAGGGCCTCTGGCACAGTCACGACAGTGGTGTCCCCTGCCTTGACATTTTTTCCAGCTAAATCGTAGGTGGCATTAATTCGGAAAGTAGCCCACTGTTCCAACTCCCAAGTGAGATCTCCACCTTCGTTATTGGTGACGTTAACACTGGTTATTGTGTCCGCAAATTTCCCTGTTACCGAAACAGTCGATGTTTCAGCAGATGATCTATTCAAACCTAAAGTGAATAGGGTGACTAGTAAACAAAGAATAAACGGGAAAATCAAAAATTTCTTTTTATCCATAATTTTCTTCCTTTTTCATAAAATGGGTATTTAATAAACAATCCTACTCTTAGTTCAACTAAGACTATCAGTAGGTTTCCAAAAGATGGAGTCGCTATTAAACGACACGGTATTGCGACAGGTTACTCGGTTGTTAGTTATGCTGTTGTTAAGAATAAAATCCTCCCTTTGTTCAAACAATCACAAGATCGTTTTCTTAGATAGATTGTAGCACAAAAAGCACCTTATTTCAACAGTATAACTTTGATTGTTAAAATAAAAATGAGTATAAAATAGATAGGTTAAATAGCTGAAAGGAGTAGGTCTTGAAACAGCTTTCAAAACCCTCTTTTTGAAGCAGTAAGTATTGCTTTTTCTCTAAAAAAGCGTATAATCAAATTCATACTATCTAAAGGGAGTCTCTATGAAGAAGAGTTTTATTCACCAACAAGAAGAAATTTCATTTGTAAAAACAACATTTACCCAGTATTTGAAAGATAAACTAGAAGTCGTTGAGGTTCAAGGTCCAATCTTGAGCAAGGTAGGAGATGGGATGCAGGACAACCTATCCGGAGTGGAAAACCCTGTCTCTGTAAAGGTCTTGCAAATTCCTAATGAAACTTATGAAGTGGTTCATTCCCTTGCAAAATGGAAGCGTCATACCTTGGCGCGATTTGGCTTTGGGGAAGGGGAAGGTCTCTTCGTCCATATGAAGGCTCTTCGTCCAGATGAAGATTCTTTGGATGCGACCCACTCAGTTTATGTCGACCAATGGGACTGGGAAAAGGTCATTCCAAATGGGAGCCGTAACCTAGCCTACTTGAAGGAAACAGTTGAAAAAATCTACAAGGCCATTCGTTTGACGGAGTTAGCTGTCGAAGCTCGCTATGATATTGAGTCTATCTTGCCGAAGCAAATCACCTTTATCCACACAGAAGAGTTGGTTGAGCGCTATCCTGATTTGACACCAAAAGAACGGGAAAATGCCATCACCAAAGAATATGGAGCAGTCTTTTTGATTGGGATTGGTGGCGTCTTATCAGATGGCAAACCGCACGATGGACGAGCGCCAGACTATGACGACTGGACAACGGAGACCGAAAATGGCTACAAGGGTTTAAATGGGGATATCCTTGTTTGGAATGATAACCTAGGGGCGGCATTCGAACTGTCTTCTATGGGGATCCGGGTCGATGAAGATACCCTCAAACGCCAGGTTGCTATTACAGGAGATCAAGATCGTTTAGAATTGGAATGGCACCGCGCGCTCTTGAATGGACTGTTTCCGCTAACTATCGGAGGTGGGATCGGTCAATCGCGGATGGCTATGTTCTTGCTTCGCAAGAAACATATCGGAGAAGTCCAAACCAGCGTCTGGCCACAGGAAGTTCGCGAACAATATGAAAATATCTTATAAGATAGTTGAAAGTAAAGCAACGAAAGAAATCGAGCCTTGCACCTGATGCGGGCTCGATTTTTATGGGCTGGGGAAGCTACCTTTTTCTATTCCTGATGGGCTTGCAGTCTGATTTTATCGCTTGAGCGCTGTCACGAACTAGAAATTATGATAGAATAAATAGTACAAAGCAAGCAAAGGAGTGGTGTCTATGAAATTACAAAAACCAAAAGGAACCCAAGATATCCTGCCACAGGAATCCGCTAAGTGGCAATATGTAGAAGGATTTGCTCGCGAAACCTTTAAAAAATACAATTACGCAGAAATCCGCACACCTATTTTTGAACATTACGAGGTCATTAGTCGTTCGGTAGGGGATACAACGGATATCGTGACCAAGGAGATGTACGACTTCTATGATAAGGGTGATCGTCATATCACTTTGCGTCCGGAAGGGACAGCACCAGTGGTCCGCTCCTATGTTGAAATAAACTCTTTGCACCAGAAGTTCAAAAGCCAAGCAAGGTTTATTATATCGGGCCCATGTTCCGCTATGAGCGCCCTCAGGCTGGCCGTTTGCGTCAGTTCCACCAGATTGGCGTAGAATGCTTTGGATCTAGCAATCCTGCAACAGACGTTGAGACGATTGCCATGGCTGACCAATTCTTCAAAGAGATTGGCATTGAAAATGTCGTCCTCCACTTGAATACCCTTGGTAGCACAGCTAGTCGGGCAGCTTATCGTCAAGCTTTGATCAACTATCTCCTTCCAATGAAGGACCAACTTTCAAACGATAGCCAACGTCGTCTAGAGGAAAATCCGCTCCGCGTCTTGGATTCGAAAGAAAAAGAAGACAAGCAAGCGGTTGAGAATGCTCCATCTATCCTGGACTACTTGGACGAAGAAAGCCAGGCACACTTTGATGCCGTACGGGCTATGCTAGACGGCCTAGGAATTGACTATGTCATCGATACCAATATGGTACGTGGTCTAGACTACTACAACCACACCATTTTCGAATTCGTAACAGAAGTAGATGGGAATGAGTTGACCGTTTGTGCGGGAGGTCGTTACGATGGCTTGGTAGAATATTTTGGTGGACCAGCAACGCCAGGTTTCGGTTTTGGGATGGGACTTGAGCGTCTTTTGTTGATCCTCGATAAACAAGGAGTTGAGCTTCCTGTTGAGACATCATTGGATGTCTACATTGCTGTGTTAGGTTTAGAAGCAGAAGTAGCCGCTTTGGAATTGGTTCAGGCCCTTCGTCGTCAAGGTTTCATCGCAGAACGTGATTACCTAGGCCGTAAGTTGAAGGCTCAGTTCAAGTCAGCTGACGTCTTTGGGGCCAAAACTATCATTGCCTTAGGTGGTAGCGAGGTTGAAAGTGGGCAAATCACCGTCAAAAACAACCAGACTCGCCAGGAAGTGACCACGTCCATCGAAGAAGTAAAAAATGATTTTCAGACTATTTTGAATCAACTATAAAAAGAAAAGACGGATGCCGAGAAGGTATCGGTCTCAGATTGAAGAAAAAATTCTTAGAAACTTTCCTTAGGTGAGTACGGACGTCAGCGAACTTCGTAGAAGTTCCATGACTTAGTTTTGAACCCCTTCGCTCTTTAATTTCTATGCTCAAGCTAAAACAGTTTCCCAAACTGTTTTACGTTCAAAACTCCCGAATGCTTGAAACATTGGTGTTTCAAGCATTTTTATCACAGCGGAAAGTTTCAGAGATTCTTAAATGACTCAAAGTAATAGAAGTCATTTTTTTGAAAAATTATCTAGCTATTTTAAGTAAAAAATAGTCTGTCTTTTTTTGTCTGTCCTCTATTTTCTCCTCGTGGAGAAAGCTGACAGCTGGGTTCATTTTTGATATACTAGTAGGGTATGCATGTGCCCTTTAGCACTTGCAAGTCTAGTAAAGGAAAGAACATGGTATGAGTGAAAAAGAAAAAGAATCGCATAAACTTGGCTTAAGTGTCGGGTCAAATTTTCAAGATACTCAAGAGCTACGAAAGGTATTGGAACAATCAATTAGCCGGGAAGAAGAAGTTTTGACAGCTAGTCAACCGGTGGAATCAGAGCAGAACCAGGAAGAGAGCCAGGTTGCTGGAGAAGCGGTGGAAACAGAAGCTTCGACTGGAACTCTAAGTCGCCTATCACGATCTGGTCATCGTCGCGAAGAGAAGGTCGGAGCGAGGCCAAAAGACCAAGAGGATGTAGAAGAGACATTGGAAGAGCAAGAAGATGAAAAGTCGTTAGGGCGCTATGCCACTAAGCGACCAGTTCCCTTGTCATTACCAATTGCTCTTAGTGTCCTACTTGGGTTGGTCCATGTAGCCCTTCCTTTTATCAACTTACTGGCGACCAATCAGCAAACCCAGGACTTATATGCCGGTTGGGCAATGTCTCAAGGTCAAGTTCCCTATGGTCATTTCTTTGGGGTCAATGGCTTGCTCTACTACGGGATCAGCGCTTTAGGAAGTTTGCTAGGAGGTCAAGTTCTCCTGGTGGTCTTCCAGATTTTAGCCTACTTTTTTGCTGGGACGAGCCTGTATCGGATGGTCAGAAGCTTAGTTGCAAGTGAAAAAATTGCAGGACAAGTTCAGCTACTTTTCTACCTACTTGCTGGAGTGCTTGGATTTGGCGGCAATTACGCTGTCTTTTATGCCCTGCCCTTCCTATTTGGCTCTATGAATTTCATTCTCGCTTATCTAGAGGGAGATAAAACAGATGAATCCTTTGTCGCTTATGGCGCAGGAGCCTGTTTGGCCTTTATGATGGTGCCATGGCTGAGTGTGATTTTTATCTGCTTGCTTTTCTCGGATTGACAGCCTATCATGTGAAACAAAAGAAATTTGCTCACGGCTTCTATCAATTCCTTGCTGCCCTCTTGGGATTCTCCCTTCTCTTCTATCCCTTAGGCTACATCACCGTGTGGAACGGCTCCTTTGGGTATGCGATTCATCAGACCTTGTATAGTCTCCGCTCTCTCCAGTTTGATGCGGGGCACCTATTTGCCAACCTAGTTTATTACTGTTTATTGCTGTTAACGCTTGGTTTCGCTTCAGCTTTCGTCATGTCCTTCCGAAAAGTATCGACAAGTGGTCAACGTGTGATCCGGTTTATGAGTTGGTTTGGTCTTCCGCTAGTTGCCACTGTTGTGGTCGGGACACCAGAGCAAGGGGCCTATCAGTTCCTTAGCTTGTTACCTTTTGGTCTTCCCTTGTTCGCTCTTTGGTTTGCCGGGGATGAGTCCGCTTATCAGCGCCGGAAGATGAAGAACAATTCTATCTGGGACCTTTATTTCTCCTGTCAAGCTTTCCTACCGATGTTGGCAATGGTTTATCTAGTTGGCTATCCTGTTGTGAATCAATTGGTTCTCCAAAACAACCTAGCGAGTGAACGAAGTACGATTGCTCAATATATCAAGAATCATAGTGACTCCAAGGATACCATCTATGTTTGGGATCAGACGGCCCATCTCTATCAGGAAAGTGGTCGCTTGGCATCTTCGTCCCTCCTGACTCCGACGGCCTATCTAAGTCCGAGGGAAAACCGAACCAATCTGCTCAATCAGATTAAGCAAGCAAAGCCGAAGTTTATTGTGGTCAATAAGGACCTAGATGTAACGTCTGCTCTGCAGAAAGTTTTAACTAAAAATTATGAAAGTGAACCAGAAGGGTTCCCAGTATACCTTGTACCAATATAAATAGACTATCAATATCTTGTGGTTTTGAAATGAAATAACATTTTTTTCCACAAGATATTGATTTTTTATTTTTGAGTGATATAATATGGAGTGAATTCTATTTGTATAAAAAAGAAAGTGGGCGAGCGTATGATAACGTTACGAGAAGAACATAACCAAAGTCTCCCCCCACTCTTTGTAGAAAAGAGAGATGGGCGGAAGGTCAAGTTTGATGTCGATAAAATTTACCGTGCTTTGGTCAAAGCGACAGAAGAAGTGACTGGTCTCACTCCGGCCTTGGAAGCGAAATTAGAAACCGTAACAGACCGAATCGTGGCTGAAATTTTGGAACGCTTCCCTTGTGGCGTAAAAATCTACGAGATTCAAAATGTCGTTGAGCATGAGTTGCTGCAAGCTAATGAGTATGCGATTGCCGAGAGCTATATTACCTATCGTACCCAGCGTGATTTTGAGCGTTCAAAGGCAACGGATATCAACTTTACCATCGGCAAGCTTCTCAACAAGGACCAAGCTGTCGTTAATGAAAATGCCAATAAGGACAGCGACGTTTTTAATACCCAGCGTGATTTGACAGCAGGAATTGTCGGAAAATCCATTGGTCTCAAAATGTTGCCCAAACACGTAGCCAATGCCCACCAAAAAGGGGATATCCACTACCATGATTTGGATTATAGTCCTTACACTCCGATGACCAACTGTTGTTTGATCGATTTTGAAGGCATGCTGCGCAATGGCTTTAAGATTGGGAATGCAGAAGTAGAAAGTCCCAAGTCCATCCAAACTGCAACGGCACAGATTTCGCAAATCATTGCCAATGTAGCCTCTAGCCAGTATGGGGGTTGCTCAGCAGACCGGATCGATGAAGTCTTGGCTCCTTATGCAGAAAAGAATTATCAGAAGCACTTGAAAGATGCAGAGGAGTGGGTTCTCCCTGAAAAACGCGAGGACTATGCTTGGCAAAAAACGAAAAAAGACATCTATGATGCCATGCAGTCCTTGGAGTACGAAATCAACACCCTCTTTACCTCAAATGGGCAAACGCCCTTTACTTCGCTTGGCTTTGGTCTTGGAACCAATCGCTTCGAACGGAAAATTCAAAAGGCCATTCTGGAAATTCGAATCAAAGGACTTGGTTCAGAACACCGGACCGCTATTTTCCCTAAGTTGATTTTCAGTTTAAAAAGAGGCCTCAACTTAGAACCAGGTAGTCCTAACTACGACATCAAGCAGTTGGCCTTGGAATGTGCGACCAAACGCATGTATCCAGACGTTTTGTCTTATGACAAGATTGTTGAGTTGACGGGCTCCTTCAAGGTGCCTATGGGTTGCCGCTCTTTCCTTCAAGGGTGGAAGGATGAAAATGGCGTTGAAGTCAATTCTGGTCGGATGAATCTAGGGGTTGTGACAGTCAATCTCCCTCGGATTGCTTTGGAATCTGAAGGAAATAAAGAGAAATTCTGGGAAATCTTCAATGAACGGATGAACATTGCTGAAGATGCTTTGGTTTATCGGGTGGAACGCACCAAAGAAGCAACCCCAGCTAATGCACCGATTCTCTACCAATATGGAGCTTTCGGAAAACGCTTGGGCAAATATGACCAGGTAGACCAGCTCTTCCGCAACCGTAGAGCAACCATTTCACTCGGCTATATCGGATTGTATGAAGTGGCGACGGTCTTTTATGGCCCTAACTGGGAGCAAAATCCAGAGGCCAAGCAATTTACAATCGCCATCATCAAGGATATGAAGAAACGGGTCGAAGAATGGTCCGACCAGTATGACTACCACTTCTCGATTTATTCGACGCCGTCAGAAAGCTTGACAGACCGCTTCTGTCGCCTGGATACGGAGAAATTTGGTCAGGTTCCGGATATCACAGATAAGGAATATTACACCAATAGTTTCCACTACGATGTCCGCAAGAACCCAACTCCATTTGAGAAGCTGGATTTTGAAAAAGTTTATCCAGAAGCAGGCGCCTCTGGTGGTTTTATCCACTATTGCGAGTATCCTGTGCTCCAACAAAATCCAAAAGCGCTAGAGGCGGTTTGGAATTATGCCTATGACCGGGTCGGCTATCTCGGAACCAATACACCAATTGACCGTTGCTACAAGTGTGATTTTGAAGGGGATTTCACACCAACCGAACGAGGGTTTACTTGTCCAAACTGTGGCAATAGTGATCCTAAGACAGTTGATGTGGTCAAACGGACCTGTGGCTATCTAGGAAATCCTCAAGCCCGTCCTATGGTTAATGGCCGTCATAAGGAAATCGCTGCACGGGTCAAACACATGAATGGGTCCACGATTAAATCAGCTGGACACCAAGTGACAGATTAGAAAAGGAAGATTATGGGAAAATACCAACTAGACGATAAGGGCAAGGCCCAGGTTCAACGATTCCACGAGAAACATTCGACAGGTGGAATCAATAAAAAAGACCGGGTGACCAGCCTGAGAGAGCAATTTTTAAAAAAAGCTAAGAAAAAATAAAAGTGAGAGTTCGCTCTCGCTTTTCTCGTATGGGGGGAGGTAAAGATGGAATTACGCAGACCAACATTAGCAGATAAAGAAACCATTCTAAACATGATGACAGAGTTCGAAGAGACCCAGTCGGCCCACGATGGCGGCTTTTGGGATGCGGAAGCTTTTGTTTATGAAGACTGGTTGGAAAGTAATCGTGACATGGAAATGGGGCTAGGAATTCCGGAAGGTTGGGTGCCTGCTGTTCAGTTAGTCTCTTTTGATAGAGACGGTCAAGCGGTTGGCTTTCTCAATCTCCGCTTACGCCTGAGTGACTATCTATTGGAGAAAGGTGGACATATCGGTTATTCTATCCGCCCTTCTGAAAGGGGCAAAGGATACGCCAAGGAAGCCCTTCATCAAGGTCTGCAAGTGGCTAAAGAAAAGAACATTCATCGTGCTCTGGTGACATGTAGCACGGAAAATCCTGCCAGCCGAGCGGTTATCTTAGCTAATGGCGGCCAGTTGGAGGATGTTCGAAATGGAACGGAGCGTTATTGGATAGAGGTGGAGTAGAAGGATGACATGGAATACACCAAAACCAGGTGAGTGGAAGAGTGAAGAACTGAGTCAAGGTCGCATCATCGACTACAAGGCTTTTAACTTTGTCGATGGCGAAGGAGTCCGCAACTCCCTTTATGTAGCAGGCTGCATGTTTCACTGTGAGGGTTGTTACAATGTAGCGACCTGGTCTTTCAAGGCGGGTATTCCCTACACCAAAGAGTTAGAAGAGCAGATTATGGCCGATCTGGCCCAACCCTATGTCCAGGGCTTGACCTTGCTTGGGGGGGAGCCTTTTCTCAACACCGGTATCCTGCTGCCCTTGGTTAAGCGCGTGAAAAAAGAGTTGCCTAATAAAGATATCTGGTCTTGGACCGGCTATACCTGGGAAGAAATGATGCTGGAGACGCCGGACAAACTAGAACTGCTTTCGCTGATTGATATTCTGGTCGATGGGCGCTATGATAAGAGCAAACGCAACCTCATGTTGCAGTTCCGAGGCTCTCCAACCAGCGGATCATTGATGTTCAACAATCTCTCAAAGAAGGAAAAGTTGTCATCTGGGACAAGCTCAATGACGGCAAGGACTCTTATGAGCAAATAAAAAGAGACTAGCAAGACTCGGATAGCCACTATAAAGATGGAGGTTTCATGGTTTTTCAATTTGCAAGAAGTAGGCTCTTTTTTCAGACAATTTCATTCTCACTGATAAAATTCAGAAGGATTCATGGTATAATAGAATAGATTGTACGAAAGTTAGAGTAATCTAACATGTACATTTAAGGAACAGAATGAGGAAATTGACATGACATTAGTTTATCAATCAACGCGTGATGCGAAAAATACCGTAACAGCCAGCCAAGCGATTTTGCAAGGTTTGGCGACAGATGGCGGTTTGTTTACTCCAGTGAGCTATCCAAAGGTAGATTTGGATTTTGACACATTAAAAGATGCTTCTTACCAAGAAGTGGCCAAGCTTGTCTTATCAGCCTTCTTGGATGATTTTACAGCAGAAGAGTTGGACTACTGTATCACCAATGCCTATGACAGCAAGTTTGATACACCAGCCGTTGCCCCTCTTGTCAAACTCAATGGCCAATACAATTTGGAACTCTTCCACGGTTCAACCATTGCCTTCAAAGACATGGCCTTGTCTATCTTGCCATACTTTATGACAACGGCAGCTAAGAAACACGGCTTGGAAAACAAAATTGTTATCTTGACAGCGACATCTGGAGACACTGGTAAAGCTGCCATGGCAGGATTTGCGGATGTTCCAGGAACTGAAATTATCGTCTTTTATCCAAAAGATGGTGTCAGCAAGGTACAAGAGTTGCAAATGACTACTCAAACTGGGGATAATACCCATGTGATCGCCATTGATGGAAACTTTGATGATGCTCAGACAAATGTGAAGCATATGTTCAATGATGTGGCCCTTCGTGAAATTGGCAGCCAACAAGTTGCAATTTTCATCAGCCAACTCTATGAATATCGGCCGTTTGGTACCACAAATTGTCTACTATGTTTATGCCTACGCTCAGCTTGTTAAAACTGGCGAGATTAATGCTGGTGACAAGGTTAACTTCACTGTACCGACAGGAAACTTTGGAAATATCTTGGCTGCCTTTTACGCTAAACAAATCGGCCTACCAGTCGGTAAATTGATCTGTGCTTCAAATGACAACAATGTCTTGACAGACTTCTTTAAAACTCGTGTTTATGACAAGAAGCGTGAGTTTAAGGTAACCACTAGCCCATCTATGGATATCTTGGTCTCTTCAAACTTGGAGCGCTTGATTTTCCATCTTTTGGGAAATGATGCTGAAAAGACAGCTGAACTCATGAATGCCTTGAATACGCAAGGTCAGTATGAATTGACAGACTTTGATACAGAGATTTTGGACCTCTTTGCGGCAGAGTATGCAACAGAAGCAGAAACCGCAGCAGAAATTAAGCGTGTTTATGAGTCAGATTCTTATATTGAGGACCCTCATACAGCGGTTGCTTCAGCAGTTTATAAAAAATACCAAGCAGCGACAGGCGATGCGGCCAAGACCGTAATTGCATCAACAGCTAGTCCTTACAAATTCCCAGTGGTTGCGGTGGAAGCTGTAACAGGGAAATCAGGTTTGAGCGACTTTGAAGCCTTGGCTCAATTACATGAAATCTCAGGTGTAGCCTTGCCACCAGCAGTGGATGGTCTCGAAACTGCTCCAGTTCGTCACAAGACAACTGTTGCAGAGCAACAGATATGCAGGTTGCAGTTGAAGCCTATTTGGGATTGTAAGTGGGAGTCCCAAAATTAGAAAGCAGAAGTCTCTAGGACTTGACTGAATAAATCTCACAATAGTTCTACAAGCAGAACTCAGTTAGGCAACTAGCTGAGTTTCTTTTCATCAGGAGGAAAGTGTGTCACGTCAACAACAAGTAGATCGACAAATTTTAAGAATTGCCCTTCCAGCCATTGGAGAAAACTTTCTCCAAATGCTCATGGGGATGGTAGATAGCTACTTGGTTGCTCAGTTGGGTTTAGTAGCTGTATCGGGTGTATCCGTTGCAGGCAATATCATTACGATTTACCAAGCTATTTTTATCGCTCTTGGAGCAGCGGTCGTGAGTCTCTTATCTAAAAGTATGGGACAAAAAGATCAGAAAGCCATAGCTCGTCAGGCGACTGAATCTATTAAAGTCACGGTTTTATTAAGTTGTATCTTGGGGGTCTTATCCCTCTGCTTTGGCAAGGAATTGATTGCCCTCTTGGGGGTTGAAGCAGCGGTTGCAGAAGCCGGAGGAATTTATTTATCCCTTGTCGGAGGAAGTATTTTGCTTTTAGGTCTGATGACGACCTTGGGAGCCCTAGTCCGTGTGGCCCATAACCCGCGACTACCCATGTATGTCAGTTTGTTGACCAATGTTTTGAATGCTCTATTATCGAGCATCTTGATCTTTGTTTTTGAGCTGGGCATCGCCGGGGCTGCCTTAGGAACGGTTCTCTCTCGCTTATTAGGGGCTTTCTTGCTCTGGCGTCAGGTTCAACTTCCCTTTGCTCCTTTTCGTTGGGGCTTGGATCGAGACTTGCTCTCCCTTGCTTTGCCTGCTGCCGGTGAACGCCTCATGATGCGAGCAGGGGATATTGTTATCATTGCCATTGTGGCTGTCTTTGGTACTAGAGCGGTAGCTGGGAATGCTATTGGGGAAGTCTTGACCCAGTTCAACTATATGCCAGCCTTTGGGATTGCGACAGCGACAGTCATGTTAGTCGCCAAAAGTTTGGGACAGAATGATTTACAAGGGATCAGGCAAATCACCAGTCGGAGTTTTTGGATTTCTTTTCTCTCTATGCTTCCCCTCGCCCTTACCATCTTCTTGTTTGGAAGTCCTTTGACAGCCCTTTACACTAAGGATTCAGGAGCCCTTGCTGCTTCCTTATCTATCATTTTGTTCTCCTTACTTGGAACGCCTCTGACAGCTGGGACAGTCATCTATACGGCGGTCTGGCAAGGGTTGGGCAACGCCCGTCTTCCCTTCTATGCGACCACTATTGGCATGTGGGTGATTCGGATTGGCTCAGGTTATCTGATGGGGGTTACCCTCGGTTGGGGCTTGCCAGGGATTTGGGCTGGTACCCTCTTGGACAACGGATTTCGCTGGTTTTTCTTAAAAACACTCTATCATCGGAAATGGAAGGAATAAAATGTATGACACGAGCTTTTATTTGGGATTTGGATGGAACTCTTTTGGATTCTTATGAAGCTATTTTAGATGGGATTGCTGAGACTTATGCCCATTACTCTCTGGACTTTGACCGAGAAGCGGTCCATGCCTTTATTCTTCAACAATCCGTCCAGTCTCTTCTTGAAGAAGTGGCCGGAGAACATGGCTTGGATGCGGAGGAAATGAATCGCTATCGCGCTTCTAGCCTGCGTGAGAAAAACACCCAAGTTCATCTGATGCCGGGAGCTAGAGAGATTTTAGCTTGGGCTAAAGAGGAAGGGATTGTCCAATTCGTCTATACCCACAAGGGGAAGAATGCCTACCCAATTTTGGAAGATCTAGGGATCTTATCCTATTTCCAAGAAATTGTCACAACGGACAATGGCTTTCGGAGAAAACCAGACCCAGAAGGAGTCGATTATCTAGTGGATAAGTACCAGTTGGATCGGAGTGAGACTTATTATATTGGTGATCGAACTCTGGATGTTGATTTGGCAGACAATGCAGGAATCGGGAGTATTAATTTTTTGGATTACAAGCCGGATGTCAATCATGCGATTCGTCATTTGGATGACATTCGCTTCTATTTTGAAGAAGAAAAAAGTTAACTTATTTAACAAAGCTAGGCTTCTTTGTTGCTGGAAAGGCGCTATGAAAAGAATCCGTAAACAATTTGTTTTGGAAATGAAATAATTCCTTAAGAAATCTTTAAGATAAATCCGATATAATAAAACCATAAACAAAGACCTCCTAACTTTGTTTATGAAATCCTAAAACTTTTCTTTTTCATAATAATCTCCCTAAAAGGCCACCAAATCCGGTGGTCTTTTACTTTGCTTTTATTAGGAGGAAATGATTTCGTTTGAGGTAAGCAAATTTATTGCTTCGATTTTTTTAAAATGACATACTTGATAAATCAATTATTGATAAGTCAATAAAAAGATCGGAGAGAAGGAATGTCAGAAATGCATGACTTGCTTTATCAGTTGAAGCTAGCTGATCAGTCTTCAACCCAATTATTTGAAAAACAATTGGGCATTAGTCTAACTCGTTATCAGATGCTTCAGTTGTTAGTAGCAGAAGCGCCGTGTAGCCAAGCGGCCCTTCAGGAGAAACTAGCAATTGACCCTGCAGCCTTAACCCGCCACTTCAAAGTCTTAGAAGCTAGTGGCTATGTTACTCGTACTCGCAATCCAGAAAATCAACGGGAGATTGTGGTGGAACTTACGGAGCTTGCCAGAGATCGGTTGTTGGTTCATCCTCCAGCACATCATTTACAGGTAAAAGACCAGATGGATCAGATTCTTTCTGAAAAAGAGCGGAATCAGTTGAGTCACTTACTCGAAAAGTTGGTGTCTGGCCTCGAGCAAATTACATTTTAAAAGGAGAATAATATGTCTGTCTTAACCATTGTTTTAGCAAGCCTTGCTACTTTTGAGCATTTCTATATTTTTTATCTTAAAAGTTTAGCAACCCACTCGGCATCGAGTAGTCGTGTCTTTAATATGGATCAGGAAGAATTGCATCGTCCATCTGTGACGGCTCTCTTCAAAAACCAAGGCATTTATAATGCTCTGATTGGTGTCTTCCTCCTCTACGGCCTCTTTGTAGCTAGAAACAGTGAAATTGTCACGATCTTTCTGCTCTTTATTATTGGTGTAGCAGTTTATGGGGCTGTAACTTCTAATAAAAAAATCATTTTGACCCAAGGTGGTCCAGCGATAGCCGCTTTAGCCAGTATTCTTCTGTTTGGATAAGAATCAGCTCTTCCAGATTGGGAAGAGTTTTTCATTCCTATCCTTAGGGCTGCGATGGCAAGGGCTCCATCTTCAGTTACCGGTCTGCAGCAAAAAACAACTGCGTGCTTTGCGCCTCAGCTTTTAGTTTTCTTAAAGCTTTCTATAAGGAATGGTTTAGGTTTGAGCTGTATACTAAACTCATCCAATAAGAAATGAGGTACAGAACATGAAAATCTCAGTGAATTATCCAAAACGCTTTAAGAAATTGCCACAACAAGGTTCTTGTTACGGCGAATAAACACTCCTCCTATTTTTTCATAATAAACTCCTAAAGAAGGCTCTACCCGAAAAGGTAGAGTTTTTATGTACTAGAGACCTTGTGATTCGTGGTATAATAAGCCTATGGAAAAAAAGAACAAATTACTACTCATCGATGGGTCTTCCGTCGCTTTTCGTGCCTTTTTCGCACTCTATAATCAAATCGATCGCTTCAAAAATGCCAATGGGTTGCATACCAATGCGGTCTATGGTTTTAACCTCATGTTGAGCCATCTCTTGGAGCGCATCCAACCGACCCATGTCCTCGTTGCTTTCGATGCAGGAAAGACGACCTTTCGGACGGAGATGTATGCCGACTACAAAGGAGGCCGGGCAAAAACACCAGATGAATTCCGTGAGCAGTTCCCTTTTATTCGCGAGCAACTAGATCATTTGGGAATCCGCCATTATGAGCTGGCCCAGTATGAAGCGGATGATATTATTGGAACGCTAGATAAGATGGCAGAAACTACCTCGGTGCCATTTGAAGTCACCATTGTCTCTGGGGACAAGGATTTGATCCAGCTGACAGATGACAATACGGTGGTTGAAATCTCTAAAAAGGGGTAGCGGAGTTTGAGGAATTCACTCCAGCCTATCTGAAAGAAAAGATGGGACTGACACCAGAGCAATTTATCGACCTCAAGGCCTTGATGGGAGATAAGTCGGATAATATCCCAGGTGTCACCAAGATCGGAGAAAAGACCGGGATTAAACTACTCCTAGAGTATGGCTCTCTCGATGGCATTTACGAGCATATCGATGAGATGAAGGCTTCTAAGATGAAGGAAAACCTCATCAACGACAAGGAACAGGCCTATCTGTCCAAGACCCTTGCGACCATTGATACCAATGCGCCCATTGAGATTGGCCTGGATGATATCACCTATACGGGCCCCCATCTAGAAAAACTCGCCAAGTTTTATGAAGAGATGGGCTTTAAGCAACTTCGCCAAGCATTGGATTTAAGTGGAGAAGAAGCAGCTCCTGTAGCAATTGACTATACAGAAGTCGAGCAAGTCACTTCAGATATGCTTACGGAAGGTAGTTTCTTCCATTTTGAGATTTTTGGGGACAATTACCATACAGAACCCATCATCGGTTTTGCATGGGGGACCAAAGGTCAGCTCTACGCAAGTACTGATACTGGTCTTTTACAAACACCGATTTTCAAAGAATTTCTCGAAAAAACGCCCCTCAAGATCTATGACTTTAAGCGGGCTAAGGTCTTGCTCAGCCACTTGGGCATTACCCTGCAAAAGCCAGCTTTTGACAGTCGATTGGCCAAGTATCTCTTGTCGACCGTAGAGGACAATGAAATTTCAACCATTGCGAGCCTCTATAGTCAGATTGCGCTACCGCTGGACGAAGTCGTTTATGGCAAGGGAGCCAAAAAAGCTATCCCAGAAAAGGCGGTCCTATTAGAGCATTTGGCACGGAAAGTCGCTGTTCTACTGGATACCGAAGGGCCCATGGTGGAGCAGTTGCAAGCCAATGATCAGCTAGATTTGCTCTATGATATGGAGCAACCACTAGCAGCTGTTTTGGCCAAGATGGAAATCGCAGGGATCAAGGTAGAGCGCCAGACCCTCCAAGATATGCAGGTGGAAAACGAGGTGGTCTTGGAGCGCTTGACCCAAGAAATCTACGAGCTTGCTGGAGAAGAATTTAACATCAATTCTCCAAAACAATTGGGTGTCATCCTTTTTGAAAAATTGGAACTCCCTCTTGAATATACTAAGAAGACCAAAACTGGCTATTCAACAGCTGTTGATGTCTTGGAACGCCTAGCTCCAATCTCACCGATCGTGTCTAAGATTCTTGAATACCGCCAGATTGCCAAGATTCAGTCGACCTATGTCATTGGTCTTCAAGATTGGATTTTGGAAGATGGGAAGATCCATACCCGCTATGTGCAGGATTTGACGCAGACGGGCCGTTTGTCCAGCGTGGATCCCAACCTGCAAAACATTCCTGTCCGTTTGGAGCAAGGTCGCCTTATTCGTAAGGCCTTTGTTCCAGAAGAGGAAATAGTGTCTTGCTCAGTTCGGACTATTCACAGATCGAACTGCGCGTTTTAGCCCATATTTCAGGAGATGAACATTTGATTGATGCCTTTAAACATGGGGCAGATATCCATACATCGACTGCTATGCGGGTCTTCAATATTGAAAAACCAGAAGATGTGACGCCGAATGACCGTCGTAATGCCAAGGCAGTAAACTTCGGTGTGGTTTATGGGATTTCCGACTTTGGACTGTCTAACAACCTAGGGATCAGCCGAAAAGAAGCCAAGGCCTATATTGAGACCTACTTCGAACGCTACCCTGGCATCAAGGACTATATGGAGAGAGTGGTGCGGGAAGCGCGTGACAAAGGCTATGTGGAGACTCTCTTCAAGCGTCGTCGGGAGATTCCAGATATCAATTCTCGCAACTTCAATGTTCGAGGCTTTGCGGAGCGGACAGCTATCAACTCACCCATCCAAGGATCGGCAGCCGATATCTTGAAAATTGCTATGATCCACTTGGACCAAGCGCTAGAAGCAGGAGCATACAAGACCAAGATGCTTCTTCAGGTGCACGATGAAATCGTTCTGCAAGTACCAAGTGATGAACTGGCAGCGATTAAAGAACTCGTCAAAGAGACTATGGAATCCGCTATTGAACTTGCGGTACCACTGGAAGCCGATGAAAACGAAGGCAAAACATGGTATGAAGCCAAATAAGATTGAGTTTGTCCAAAAAAGAAAGCGGTAGGAGACTTTTCAGTTTCCTACCGCTTTTAATGACTAACACTTGCAATGCCCTTCGTATTGTTATACTATTTAAAGAAAGGAAACGCATACAAAAAGGAGATTCTTATGGCTTATTCATTTCGCAATCCTAGTGATGGCATTATCAAACATTACCTCGAAACCAGCAAGATTATCGCTGTAGTTGGATTATCTGATCGTGAGGAGACGACCAGTCATCGTGTCAGCAAGGAGATGCAAGATCGGGGATATCGGATTATTCCCGTCAACCCCCGCGCAGCTGGTGGCCAGATCCTTGGAGAAACGGTGTACGCTAGCTTGCAGGAAATTCCTTTCCCAGTAGATATCGTCGATGTTTACCGTCGCAGTGAGTTTTTGCCAGATGTAGCGCGTGACTTTATCGAGACGGATGCGAAAATTTTCTGGGCGCAACTAGAGCTGGAAAATCAAGAAGCAGAAGAAATCCTTCGTAGAGCTGGACGAGAAGATATCGTCATGAACCGCTGTATCAAGCGCGAGCATACTCGCTTAGTCTTAGGAGAAGGATAGCCTTTGATTTATCCCAGAACCTCTCGTCTTTCATTCAGTGATTAAACTGATACGAGAGATGAAATAAATACAGACGGATTTCCCTAACAGAGAAAAAAGAACCCACCTAGTACTTTGGAGAATGGCTCCAATCGAAGGTGGGTTTTCTTGTTTTCTTTGTTAATCAAGTGGATTAGACTTTGGTAGATCCGGCGCCTTTTGCTGGAAGCGACTGTCCGCCTGCATCCGTTTTTGAAGGAGGGTATGGTAGAAGATGATTTGGCAACTGGTTGCATAAGGTTTGACATAAAAATTCGCCATTCCTAAAGTGAAAAATGATAGAATTTGCCAACCAAGCAGGCTCAAATCAAGAACAAGGCGGTGGCTCTTAAAGCCTTTCATCTCTTCCATACTTTGGCGGAGGATAGACATAGGCCCATCATAGGTTCCCGTCATCAGTCGACTATATAGGATCAACTCAACCAAACTATATTGGTAATAAAAAGGGAGGAAGAGCAGGAGCCCAACCAGAGCCATTAAGAGGCCGGTCGTCATAGTTGGAGCTAACTTAAGAATTGCTTGAACTTCTGGAGTATCCGCTCTAAGAGTAGACGTAGTGGAGAAGGATTCATTGATAGCGAGAACGTGATAGCTGACCACCGTTAAGAGGAGTTGACTCACATAGAGGAGGCTCCCCCACAAGGATAGGATAACTTGCTTAATGAATAGCGTCAAAAACGCAGGTGTAAAATACTGGCTCTGAAAGATGGTGAAGATACCAAAGTTTTTTTCACCCTTGCTAGAGGCAGAAATCAAAAAGCGAAAAGTTGCCCCTAAATAGAGGAAAGAAAGGATAAATCCAATAATCGCAGGGAAAATTTGCCGACTTAGAAGAAAGAGCATCCCTTCTCTAAGTTCCATGTGAGCAAGTGCTTCAGTGATGTCTGTCCCTGTCAACATGTAACTTGCAAGGATTGTCAGGAGAGTTGGCAAGGCAAAGTAGGAGAAGACTTTGGGATGTTGCAATTGCAGTTGACGAGCTTGAGCACGAACCAATTTGATATTCATAATGTCCTCTTTCATGGTAGTAGTACCCTTTATTATAACACAAGTCCGTGACAGAGCTGGTAAAATTTGGTACAATCGTACAGGTGCTCACAGGAGATCCTGTGACAGGAATAAGAAGGCTGGGACTGTTTTTCCCAGTACGGAGGTAACCATGACAGATTCACCGATTCAATATCGATTGATTAAAAAAGAAAAGCATACAGGAGCTCGTCTGGGAGAAATTATCACCCCCCACGGGACCTTCCCAACTCCAATGTTTATGCCTGTAGGGACTCAGGCAACCGTTAAGACCCAATCGCCAGAAGAACTCAAGGAAATGGGGTCCGGAATTATTTTGGCCAACACCTACCATCTCTGGCTTCGTCCGGGGGATGATCTAGTCGCAAAAGCAGGAGGACTGCACCAGTTCATGAACTGGGACCAGCCCATTTTGACAGATAGTGGAGGCTTCCAGGTCTATTCACTAGCGGATACCCGCAATATCACCGAAGAAGGGGTAACCTTTAAAAACCACCTCAATGGTTCGAAGATGTTCCTCTCCCCAGAAAAGGCCATCTCGATCCAAAATAATCTAGGGAGCGACATCATGATGTCCTTTGACGAATGTCCTCAGTTCTATCAACCCTATGATTATGTGAAGAAATCAATCGAACGGACCAGTCGTTGGGCAGAACGTGGCCTGAAGGCTCATCGTCGCCCTCATGATCAAGGTCTTTTCGGGATTGTCCAAGGGGCTGGATTTAAAGACTTGCGTCGTCAGTCTGCTCAAGATTTGGTCAGCATGGACTTCCCAGGCTATTCTATCGGTGGGTTAGCTGTTGGAGAAAGCCATGAAGAGATGAATGCGGTGCTTGATTTCACAACTCCTCTCTTACCAGAGAACAAGCCTCGCTATCTCATGGGAGTAGGAGCACCAGACAGTCTGATCGATGGCGTTATTCGTGGAGTGGACATGTTTGACTGTGTCTTGCCGACGCGGATTGCGCGCAATGGCACCTGTATGACTAGTCAAGGACGTCTGGTGGTGAAAAATGCGCAATTTGCAGAAGACTTTACACCGCTAGACCACGAGTGTGATTGCTACACTTGTAAGAATTACACCCGTGCTTATCTTCGCCATCTCCTCAAGGCAGATGAGACCTTTGGCATTAGATTGACCAGCTACCACAACTTGTATTTCTTGATCAACCTCATGAAGCAGGTCCGTCAAGCCATCATGGATGACAATCTTTTAGAATTCCGTGAGCATTTTGTTGAAAAATATGGCTATAACAAGTCAGGCCGGAATTTTTAGGAAAAGCTAATAGGAAGAAAAAAGACCACAGCCATCTTAGAATAATAGAAATAACTGCTAGACGCAGTGGTTGATTGGAATCTTTGGAGCTTGTTAAGCTCCAAAGATTCCAATCAACTGTGCGGGGGCGAGACGACGAACAAATTAGATATAAATTTGTTCTGTCTCGCTCCCTTTTTTCTATATAATAGCAACTTTTTTGGCACTCTATTTCTTTCGAAAACACTTTCATTAAAAAAATGAAAAAAATCTATTCAAATCCCTTGCATTGGGGCTTTCATTGTGTTAAACTACTATGGTGCTGTGAAAAACAGCTATTAGCTTTGATGCAAGAGGTTGCGACACGCTCGGTTGCATTGCCACGCAACGCGCGTCGGTTTTCTTGTGGAGCTAGCCTATTATCTTAAATAGACGAAAAGGAGAAAAAGATGGCAAACAAAAAAATCCGCATCCGTTTGAAAGCGTACGAACACCGTACACTTGACACAGCGTACGCAAAAAAATCGTAGAATCAGCTACTCGTACAGGTGCACAAGTTGCGGGTCCAATCCCACTTCCAACTGAGCGTAGCCTCTACACAATCATTCGTGCGACTCACAAATACAAAGATTCTCGCGAACAATTCGAAATGCGTACACACAAACGTTTGATCGATATCATCAACCCAACTCAAAAAACAGTTGACGCTTTGATGAAATTGGATCTTCCAAGTGGTGTAAACGTAGAAATCAAACTTTAATCTAAAGCTTGATACCTTGAGCATAAAAAAACGCTCGTTAAAAAAACTTTTTGAATAAAAAAACTATAGAAAAGGAACTATTTTTCTCATGACAAAAGGAATCTTAGGGAAAAAAGTGGGAATGACTCAAATCTTCACTGAAGCTGGCGAATTGATCCCTGTAACAGTTATCGAAGCGACTCCAAACGTTGTTCTTCAAGTTAAAACTGTTGAAACAGATGGTTACAACGCTATCCAAGTTGGTTTCGATGACAAACGCGAAGTATTGAGCAACAAACCTGCTAAAGGACATGTAGCAAAAGCTAACACGGCTCCTAAGCGCTTCATTCGTGAATTCAAAAACGTTGAAGGCTTGGAAGTTGGTGCTAAAATCACAGTTGATACTTTCGAAGCTGGAGACATTGTTGATGTAACTGGTACTTCTAAAGGTAAAGGTTTCCAAGGTGTTATCAAACGCCACGGACAATCACGTGGACCTATGGCTCACGGGTCTCGTTACCACCGTCGTCCAGGTTCTATGGGACCTGTTGCACCTAACCGCGTATTCAAAGGTAAAAACCTTGCAGGACGCATGGGTGGTGATCGTGTAACGATTCAAAACCTTGAAGTTGTACAAGTTGTTCCAGAAAAGAACGTTATCCTTATCAAAGGTAACGTACCAGGTGCTAAGAAATCTCTTATCACTATCAAGTCAGCAGTTAAAGCTGGTAAATAATAAGGAAAGGGGAATACAGTCAAAATGGCAAATGTAACATTATTCGACCAAACTGGTAAACAAGCGGGCGAAGTTGTTCTTAACGATGCGATCTTTGGTATCGAACCAAACCAAGCAGTTGTATTTGATGTGATCATCAGCCAACGTGCTAGCCTTCGTCAAGGAACTCACGCAGTTAAAAACCGTTCAGCTGTTTCAGGTGGCGGACGCAAACCATGGCGTCAAAAAGGAACTGGACGTGCTCGTCAAGGTTCTATCCGCTCTCCACAATGGCGTGGTGGTGGAATCGTCTTCGGACCAACTCCACGTAGCTATGCGTACAAACTTCCTCAAAAAGTTCGTCGCCTTGCACTTAAATCTGTTTACTCAGAAAAAAAGTTGCTGAAAACAAATTTGTAGCCGTTGATTCTCTTGAATTTACAGCTCCAAAAACTGCTGAATTTGCAAAAAGTTCTTGCGACTTTGAGCATCGATTCTAAAGTCCTTGTTATTCTTGAAGAAGGAAACGAATTCGCGACTCTTTCAGCTCGTAACCTTCCAAACGTGAAAGTTGCGACTGCTACAACTGCAAGTGTTCTTGACATCGCAAATAGTGACAAACTTCTTGTTACTCAAGCGACTATCTCTAAAATCGAGGAGGTTCTTGCATAATGAATTTGTATGATGTTATCAAAAAAACCTGTTATCACTGAAAAGTCAATGGCTCAACTTGAAGCAGGCAAATATGTATTCGAAGTTGACACTCGCGCTCACAAACTTTTGATCAAACAAGCTGTTGAAGCTGCCTTTGAAGGTGTAAAAGTTGCGAATGTGAACACTGTAAACGTAAAACCAAAAGCTAAACGTGTTGGACGTTACACTGGTTTTACTTCAAAAACTAAAAAAGCTATCATCACGCTTACAGCTGATTCAAAAGCAATCGAGTTGTTTGCTACTGAAGCTGAATAATCTAAGGAGGAAATATCGTGGGAATTCGTGTTTATAAACCAACAACAAACGGTCGCCGTAATATGACTTCTTTGGATTTCGCTGAAATCACAACAAGCACACCAGAGAAATCTTTGCTCGTTTCATTGAAGAGCAAAGCAGGTCGTAACAACAACGGACGTATCACAGTTCGTCACCAAGGTGGTGGGCACAAACGTCATTACCGTTTGATCGACTTCAAACGTAACAAAGATAACGTTGAAGCAGTTGTAAAAACAATTGAGTACGATCCAAACCGTTCTGCAAACATCGCTTTGGTACACTACACTGACGGTGTGAAAGCATACATCATTGCTCCAAAAGGTCTTGAAGTTGGTCAACGTATCGTTTCAGGTCCAGAAGCAGATATCAAAGTCGGAAACGCTCTTCCACTTGCTAACATCCCAGTTGGTACTTTGATCCACAACATCGAATTGAAACCAGGTCGTGGTGGAGAGTTGGTACGTGCTGCTGGAGCTTCTGCTCAAGTATTGGGTGCTGAAGGTAAATATGTTCTTGTTCGTCTTCAATCAGGCGAAGTTCGTATGATCCTTGGTACTTGCCGTGCTACAGTTGGTGTTGTCGGAAACGAACAACATGGACTTGTAAACCTTGGTAAAGCTGGTCGTAGCCGTTGGAAAGGTATCCGTCCAACAGTTCGTGGTTCTGTAATGAACCCGAATGATCACCCACACGGTGGTGGTGAAGGTAAAGCACCAGTTGGTCGTAAAGCGCCATCTACTCCATGGGGCAAACCTGCTCTTGGTCTTAAAACTCGTAACAAGAAAGCGAAATCTGACAAACTTATCGTTCGTCGTCGCAACGAGAAATAATTTAGAACTAGTCGCTTAAGCGCTAGATGATCCGCCAGCTCGGTAGCGCTCCTTGTGAGCGCAAGCCGCTGTGGTACTACATTTAAAGGAGAAAATATTAAAATGGGACGCAGTCTTAAAAAAAGGACCTTTCGTCGATGAGCATTTGATGAAAAAAGTTGAAGCTCAAGCTAACGACGAAAAGAAAAAAGTTATCAAAACTTGGTCACGTCGTTCAACGATCTTCCCAAGTTTCATTGGTTACACTATCGCAGTTTATGATGGACGTAAACACGTACCTGTTTACATCCAAGAAGACATGGTAGGTCACAAGCTTGGTGAATTTGCACCAACTCGTACTTACAAAGGTCACGCTGCAGATGACAAGAAGACACGTAGAAAATAAGGAGAACATAAATGGCAGAAATTACTTCAGCTAAAGCAATGGCTCGTACAGTGCGTGTTTCACCTCGTAAATCACGTCTTGTTCTTGACAACATCCGTGGTAAAAGCGTAGCCGATGCAGTAGCAATCTTGAAATTCACTCCAAACAAAGCAGCTGAAATCATCTTGAAAGTGTTGAACTCAGCAGTAGCAAACGCTGAAAACAACTTTGGTTTGGAAAAAGCAAACTTGGTAGTATCTGAAGCATTCGCAAACGAAGGACCAACGATGAAACGTTTCCGTCCACGTGCGAAAGGTTCAGCTTCACCAATCAACAAACGCACAAGCCACATCACAGTGGTTGTGACAGAAAAATAAGGAGGTAACATCGTGGGTCAAAAAGTACATCCAATTGGAATGCGTGTCGGCATCATCCGTGATTGGGATGCCAAATGGTATGCTGAAAAAAAGAATACGCGGATTACCTTCATGAAGATCTTGCAATCCGCAAATTTATTCAAAAAGAATTAGCTGACGCAGCGGTCTCTACTATTGAAATCGAACGCGCAGTAAACAAAGTTAACGTTTCACTTCACACTGCTAAACCAGGTATGGTTATCGGTAAAGGTGGAGCAAACGTCGATGCACTTCGTGCGACTCTTAACAAATTGACAGGTAAACAAGTTCACATCAACATCATCGAGATCAAACGTCCTGACTTGGATGCTCACCTTGTTGGTGAAGGAATTGCTCGTCAATTGGAGCAACGTGTGGCTTTCCGTCGTGCTCAAAAACAAGCGATCCAACGTACTATGCGCGCTGGAGCTAAAGGAATCAAAACTCAAGTATCAGGTCGTTTGAACGGTGCAGATATTGCTCGTGCTGAAGGATACTCTGAAGGTACAGTTCCACTCCACACACTTCGCGCAGACATCGATTACGCTTGGGAAGAAGCAGATACAACTTACGGTAAACTTGGTGTTAAAGTATGGATCTACCGTGGTGAAGTTCTTCCAGCTCGTAAAGACGCTAAAGGAGGTAAATAACCAATGTTAGTACCTAAACGTGTAAAACACCGTCGCGAATTCCGTGGTAAAATGCGCGGTGAAGCAAAAGGTGGAAAAGAAGTATCATTCGGTGAATACGGTCTTCAGGCTACAACTAGCCACTGGATTACTAACCGCCAAATCGAAGCTGCTCGTATTGCCATGACTCGTTACATGAAACGTGGTGGTAAGGTTTGGATCAAAATCTTCCCACACAAATCATACACCGCTAAAGCTATCGGGGTACGTATGGGATCTGGTAAAGGGGCACCTGAAGGTTGGGTAGCACCAGTTAAACGTGGTAAAGTAATGTTTGAAGTTGCTGGTGTATCTGAAGAGATCGCTCGTGAAGCGCTTCGTCTTGCAAGCCACAAATTACCAGTTAAATGTAAATTCGTAAAACGTGAAGCAAAATAAGGAGAGGTCATGAAACTTACAGAAGTAAAAGAATTTGTTAAAGAACTTCGTGGTCTTTCTCAAGAAGAACTCGCGAAGCGTGAAAATGAATTGAAAAAAGAATTGTTTGAACTTCGTTTCCAAGCGGCTGCAGGTCAATTGGAGCAAACTGGACGTTTGAAAGAAGTGAAAAAACAAATCGCTCGTATCAAAAACTGTTCAATCAGAAGCTAAATAATAGACTAGGGAAGGAGAATTTCAATGGAACGCAATAATCGTAAAGTTCTTGTTGGACGCGTTGTGTCTGACAAAATGGACAAAACAATCACAGTTGTAGTTGAAACTAAACGTAACCACCCAGTCTATGGTAAACGTATCAACTATTCTAAAAAATACAAAGCTCATGATGAAAACAACGTTGCCAAAGAAGGCGATATCGTTCGTATCATGGAAACTCGTCCGCTTTCAGCTACAAAACGCTTCCGTCTTGTAGAAGTTGTTGAAGAAGCGGTCATCATCTAATCTAACCTGAAAGGAGAAAACTGAAATGATTCAAACAGAAACTCGTTTGAAAGTCGCAGACAACAGTGGTGCTCGCGAAATCTTGACTATCAAAGTTCTTGGTGGTTCAGGACGTAAATTTGCAAACATCGGTGATGTTATTGTGGCATCTGTAAAACAAGCTACTCCTGGTGGTGCGGTTAAAAAAGGTGACGTTGTAAAAGCTGTTATCGTTCGTACTAAATCAGGTGCTCGTCGTAAAGATGGTTCATACATCAAATTCGACGAAAATGCTGCAGTGATCATCCGTGAAGACAAAACTCCTCGCGGAACTCGTATCTTTGGCCCAGTCGCTCGCGAATTGCGTGACGGTGGTTTCATGAAGATCGTATCACTTGCTCCAGAAGTACTTTAATTTTAAAAATCACAAACACAGTCCCCTGGCTCATTGGCCAGGGTGCCCATCGGGCGTAAGAATAAAAAGGAGAATAAAAATGTTTGTAAAAAAACTGGCGACAAAGTTCGTGTAATTGCTGGTAAAGACAAAGGTGTTGAAGCTAAAGTCGTTGCTGCTCTTCCAAAAGTAAATAAAGTTGTTGTTGAAGGTGTAAACCTTGTTAAAAAACACCAACGTCCAAATAACGAAAACCCTCAAGGTGCTATCATCGAAAAAGAAGCTCCAATCCATGTATCAAACGTTCAAGTCTTGGACAAGAACGGTGTTGCTGGACGTGTTGACTCAAATTCGTAGACGGCAAAAAAGTTCGTTATAACAAAAAATCAGGCGAAGTGCTTGACTAATCACGAAGGAAAGGAGAAGTATAATGGCTAATCGTTTAAAAGAAAAATACCTTAATGAAGTAGTTCCAGCTTTGACTGAACAATTTAACTACTCATCAGTTATGGCAGTGCCAAAAGTTGATAAGATCGTTTTGAACATGGGTGTTGGAGATGCTGTTTCTAACGCTAAAAACCTTGAGAAAAGTCGCTGAAGAATTGGCATTGATCTCAGGTCAAAAACCACTTATCACAAAAGCTAAAAAATCAATCGCCGGCTTCCGTCTTCGTGAAGGTGTAGCGATCGGTGCGAAAGTAACTCTTCGTGGCGAACGTATGTACGAATTCTTGGACAAATTGGTTTCAGTTTCACTTCCACGTGTTCGTGACTTCCATGGTGTTCCAACAAAATCATTTGACGGACGCGGAAACTACACACTTGGTGTGAAAGAACAATTGATCTTCCCAGAAATCAACTTTGATGATGTTGATAAAACTCGTGGTTTGGATATCGTAATCGTAACTACTGCGAACACAGACGAAGAATCACGTGCATTGCTTACTGGCCTTGGTATGCCGTTTGCAAAATAATATAGGAGGTAAAACTAATGGCTAAAAAATCTATGATTGCTAAGAACAAACGCCCAGCGAAGTTCTCTACTCAAGCATACACTCGCTGTGAACGTTGTGGACGTCCACACTCAGTTTACCGCAAGTTTAAACTTT